>Ga0183260_10000083_pt1 | contig 64619 bp, 60 predicted proteins | sample AntDrymUQ4972206_2_FD_129768 | JGI IMG/M metagenome (GOLD analysis project Ga0183260, IMG submission 129768) | Polar desert sand microbial communities from Dry Valleys, Antarctica - metaG UQ497 (22.06) (version 2) (version 2) | ecosystem: Environmental > Terrestrial > Soil > Desert | place...
GTCGGGGAGTGCGCGCGGTGCCTGCGTGACCTTGAGGACGTCCTCGAGGTCGACCTGCAGGAGCTGTACGCCTACCCGGAGAGCGACGCGGAGTCAGACGAGGCCGGCCGGGTTGAGGACGGCGCGATCGACCTCGAGCCGCTCCTGCGGGATGCGGTGGTGCTCGCACTGCCGTTCCGCCCGCTGTGTACCGAGGACTGCCCCGGTCTGTGCCCCACCTGTGGGGCGCGGCTCGCGGACGAGCCCGGGCACGCGCACGACGAGGTCCCCGACCCCCGGTGGGCCGCTCTGGCGGGACTGCTGCCGGGCGGGGACCAGCACGACGACATGCAGGACGAGACCAGGCCGGGCAGACCGCCCGGCCCGACCGAGGAGTAGATCGTGGCTGTCCCGAAGCGGAAGTTGTCGCGCAGCAACACGCGGCACCGCCGCAGCGCCTGGAAGGCCACGGCACCCTCGTTGGTGACCTGTGCCAACCCGGCGTGCGGTTCCAAGCACCTGCCGCACCGCGCCTGCCCCGAGTGCGGGCAGTACGGACCCCGCGCCGAGCGCCGCCAGGTTCTCTGACGCTCAGCGCTGCGATGGGCTCCGACGCCGGCGACCTCCGAGCGGCGCTCGGCGTCCCCGAGCTCGACCTCGGCGGACTCGAGCTCGCGCTCACGCACCGCTCGTACGCCTACGAGAACGGTGGGCTGCCGACCAACGAGCGGCTGGAGTTCCTCGGGGACTCGGTGCTCGGGCTGGTCATCACCGACGCGCTGTACCGGCGGCACCCGGACCTGTCCGAGGGCCGGCTGGCGAAGCTGCGGGCGGCGGTCGTCAACTCCCGCGCGCTCGCGGAGGTCGGGCGCACGCTGGGCATCGGCCCCCACCTACGACTCGGCCGCGGGGAGGAGAGCACCGGCGGTCGGGACAAGTCGTCCATCCTCGCCGATACCGTCGAGGCGCTCCTCGGCGCCGTCTACATCCAGTTCGGCTTCGCGGCCGCCAGTGAGGTGGTGCGGGTCTTGTTCGAGCCACTCCTGTTCGAGGCGTCCACGCTCGGCGCCGGGCTGGACTGGAAGACCAGCCTGCAGGAGCTCGCCTCGTCCCGGGGGCTCGGTGTCCCGGTCTACGTCATCCACGAGTCCGGCCCCGACCATGCCAAGACCTTCACCGCGCAGGTGCGGGTCGGCGACCGGCTGTACGGCGACGGGGCCGGCCGGTCCAAGAAGGAGGCCGAGCAGCAGGCGGCCGAGACGGCCTGGCGCGAGGTCGAGGGCTGAGTCCTCGTGCCGGAGCTGCCCGAGGTCGAGGAGGTGCGTCGAGGACTCGCCGCCCACGTCGACGGCTGCACGGTCGAGCGCGTCGAGGTGTCCAACCCGCGAGCGGTGCGCCGACACCTGGCCGGCGCCCAGGACTTCGGTGACCGCCTCACCGGTCGCCGACTGGGATCTGCACGGCGCCGCGGCAAGTATCTGTGGGTGCCGCTCGACGACGGCGAGCTGGCCCTGCTGGCGCATCTGGGCATGTCCGGGCAGCTGCTGGTGCAGCCGTCGGGCGCGACCGACCAGCGACACCTGCGAGTGCGACTGGTCCTCGACGCCGGTGTCGAGCTGCGCTTCGTGGACCAGCGCACGTTCGGTGGACTGGTGCTGAGTCCGCTGGCTGCCTCGAACGCCGACGGCGCGGCGGTGCCGGCGCCGGTGACCCACATCGCCGCCGACCCCCTCGAGGCCTCGTTCGACCACACCGGCTTCACCGCTCGGCTACGGCGCCGCCGTACCGGCCTCAAGCGCGCCCTGCTCGACCAGACCCTGCTGTCGGGTATCGGCAACATCTACGCCGACGAGGCGCTGTGGCGGGCGCGACTGCACTATGCACGGCCGACCGAGACGTTGCGTGTCACTGAGATCGGACGGCTGCTGCAGGCGGTGCGGGCGGTGCTGGTCGAGGCGCTCGCGCAGGGTGGCACCTCGTTCGACACGCTCTACGTCAACGTGAACGGGGAGTCCGGGTACTTCGACCGCTCGCTCGCGGTCTACGGGCGGGCCGGTCGCCCGTGCCCCCGATGTGGTGCCGCAGTGCGCCGCGAGTCGTTTATGAACCGTTCGTCCTACTCGTGCCCGCGATGCCAGCCCCGGCCGCGGCGAGCTCGGTGGTGACGGGCGCGAGCGGACCGGCATGGCGGCGGCCATGTTGACCGCGAGCCGTCGCGGTGGGATTCTGGCAGATGGGCCGATCGGCCCCGGCACTCGCAGGAGGCACGCGGCCCCGCGCCTCCCGGCACAACCGGCAGGTGGAGGGCATCGATGGCCAAGGCGCTCGTAGGGTACATCAGCACACGAGACACCCACCTGCTGCGCGAGGTGGTCGGGCTGCGACGTCGCGTCGCGGACCTCGAGGCCGAGATCCTGCGCCTCCAGACGCGCAACGACGCACTGTCCACGGCCCTTCGGGAGCGCGAGCTCGTCGATGAGCTGGGTGCCGCACGGGTGCTGGAACCGGCTCTGCGCTGACGCCCCGGCGCGCGTTGCGGGGCCGACGGGCCCCCCGTTCCACCGGCGCGGCGTGACCCGGCTCGCCGGTCTCGCTGGCTAGGCTTCGTACGGCCTTGCGCCGCCGCCCGCGGCCGCGACCGATGAGGAGCCAGGTGTACCTCAAGAGCCTGACGTTGCGCGGATTCAAGTCGTTTGCGTCATCGACGACATTGCAGTTCGAGCCGGGAATCACCTGCGTGGTCGGCCCCAACGGATCGGGTAAGTCCAATGTCGTCGACGCGCTCGCCTGGGTGCTCGGCGAGCAAGGGGCCAAGTCGCTACGAGGCGGCAAGATGGAAGACGTCATCTTCGCCGGGACATCCGCACGTGCGCCGCTCGGCCGCGCGGAGGTCGTTCTCACCATCGACAACGCTGACGGCGCCCTCCCGGTGGAGTTCGCCGAGGTCACGATCTCGCGGACGATGTTTCGCAGCGGCGGCTCGGAGTACGCCATCAACGGCCAGGGCTGCCGCCTCCTCGACGTCCAGGAACTGCTGAGCGACTCCGGCATCGGTCGCGAGATGCACGTCATCGTCGGCCAGGGTCAGCTCGACTCGGTACTACAGGCGACTCCCGAGGACCGGCGCGGGTTCATCGAGGAGGCCGCCGGCGTCCTCAAGCACCGCAAGCGCAAGGAGAAGGCGCTGCGCAAGCTGGAGGCCACCGAGGGCAACCTCACTCGGGTGCAGGACCTGTTGGTCGAGCTCCGCCGCCAGCTCAAACCTCTCGGCCGCCAGGCCGAGGTCGCGCGCAGAGCGGCGACCGTGCAGGCCGACCTGCGGGCGGCCCGCTCCCGGCTGCTCGCCGACGACGTCCTCAGCGCCCGTACGGATCTCGAACGTGAGCTGGTCGACCAGGAGGTGCTGCGTACGCGTCGCGCCGAGGTCGAGCGCCGGCTGGTCGCTGCGCGCGCCGATGACGTCGCCGTTGCGACCGCACTCGCCGAGGACGCGCCTCGGCTGGTTGCCGCCCAGGAGACCTGGTACCAGCTGTCCAGCTTGCGTGAGCGCATCGGTGGTACGGCCGGGCTCGCCGCCGAGCGGGTGCGCCGCGCGGCCGACGACGACTTGGGCATGCGCACCGGCTCCGACCCGGCCCGGCTCGAGGAGGAGGCGGAGCTCGTGCACGCCGACGAGGCCCGCATCGCCGCCGAGGTCGAGGCGCACCGGCTCAGCCTCGAGCGTGCGGTCGAGGCCCGGCGCCGCGCCGAGCTGGCCCATGGTGACGAGGACCGCCGGGTCACCGGGCTGGTCCGCGCCGCCGCAGACCGGCGCGAGGGGCTTGCCCGCCTGCACGGTCGTCTGCAGGCGCTGCGCAGCCGGTCCGCCGCCGCGCAGGACGAGATCGGCCGGCTGTCGGCGGCGCGCGCCGAGGCCGTCGCTCGAGCCGACCGCGCGCAGCGCGAGTTCAGCACTCACGAGAACCAGGTGGCCGGCCTCGACGCCGGCGAGGGCGGCCTCGACGCCGTCTACGAGACGGCAGCGGCGATGCGCGAGGATCTCGAGTCACGGTCGGCCAAGCTGCGCGAGGAGGCGCAGCGCGCCGAGCAGGAACGAGGCGCGCTGAGCGCCCGTAAGGAGGCGCTGGAGCTGGGGCTCGCCCGCAAGGACGGTGCGGGTGCGCTGTTGGCTGCCTCCCCACGCGTATCGGGCGTGCTCGGCTCGGTGGCCGCCTTGCTCAGCGTGCGCGGCGGCTACGAGACAGCGGTCGCAGCAGCACTCGGACCGGCTGCCGACGCAGTGGTCGTCGACGGGGTCTCCGGCGCCGTGTCGGCGTTGGAACTGCTTCGCGCCGACGACCTCGGTCGCGCCGGGCTGCTGCTCGCCGACCCTGCAACCGACGGCGAACCGCTCCCGGCGAACCCGGGGCGACAGCTCGTGGGTGCCGTGGCGGTGCTCGACGTCGTCGAGGCGCCGGCAGCGGTCCGTCCCGCGTTGGCATCGGTCCTCGGCGACGTCGTCGTGGTCGACGACCTCGCGGCCGCGCGCGCTGTCCTTGCGCGGCATCCTGACCTCAGCGCGGTGACGCGCGCTGGCGACCTGCTCGGGCGGCTGCGAGCCGCCGGGGGTTCGAGCCAGGCTCCGAGCCTGCTGGAGGTGCAGGCGGCTGTTGACGACGCCACCGCGCGGCTTGCCGAGGCCACGCACACCGGTGAGCGGCTCCGCTTCGACCTTGCCCGCCTCGACGACGAGCTTAACGAGGCACGCGGTGCTGCCGACGCGGCGTTGGCCGAGCTGCACGAGTCCGACGCGTCGATGGCCGCCCTTGCCGAACAGCTCGCGCACCTGGGCGGGGTTGCCCGTGCTGCCCGAGCCGAGGGTGAGCGGATCGCCGCGTCGATGCTGGCCGCGGAGCAGGCCCATGAGCGGGACCTTTCCGGTCTCGCCGAGCTGGAACAGCGCGTCAGGCAGGCCGACCACGACGTTGTCGAGGACGAGGACGAGGACGACGGTGCGGAGCTCGCCCGCCTCGGTGACGCGGCCAAGGCGAGACGCTCCGAGGAGACCGACCACCGGCTGGCGCTGCGGACTGCCGAGGAGCGGTTGCGCGCGATCTCCGGTCGTGGCGAGGCGCTGGAGCAGCGGGCCCGCTCCGAGCGACAGGCGCAGGCCCAGGCTCAGGCGCGGCACGAGCAGCTGAAGCGCGATGCCGCCGTCGCCCGCGAGGTCAGCGCGGCCGCTGCCCGGACGCTGGCCCGTCTCGACCGCTCGCTCGAGGCCGCCGCCGGCAGCCGCGTCGAGGTGGAGCATGCTCGAGCCGACCGCGAGTCCCGGCTGGCGGCCGTACGCGAGAGCGTGCGTGCGCTTGAGCACGAGCTGGCCAACCTCACCGACTCCGTGCACCGTGACGAGGTCGCCCGCGCCGAGCAGCGGCTGCGGCTCGAGACACTCGAGCAGCGCGCGCTGGAGGAGGTCGGGGTCGATGCGGACACCCTGATTGCCGAGTTCCGGCCCGACGGTTCGGTCGACGCCTTCGATCGCGACCAGGAGACCAGACGGCTGCGCTCGGCCGAACGGACGCTGGCCGAGCTCGGCAGGATCAATCCGCTCGCGCTGGAGGAGTTCGCGGCGTTGGAGGAGCGACACCAGTTCCTCGGCGAGCAGCTCGAGGATGTGCGCCGGACCCGTCGCGACCTGCTCGACATCATCAGCCAGGTCGACGCGCGGGTGTTGCAGGTGTTCACCGAGGCCTACGCCGACGTCGAGCGGGAGTTCGAGGCGGTCTTCGCCCGGCTGTTCCCCGGCGGCGAGGGTCGCCTGAGGCTGAGCGACCCCGGTGACCTGCTCACGAGCGGGGTCGACGTCGAGGCGCGGCCGCCCGGCAAGCGGGTCAAGCGGTTGTCGTTGCTGTCCGGCGGCGAACGATCACTGGTGGCGGTCGCGTTCCTGGTGGCGTTGTTCAAGGCCCGGCCGAGCCCCTTTTACATCCTCGACGAGGTCGAGGCGGCGCTCGACGACACCAACCTCGGCCGGTTGCTGGAGATCTATGAGGAGCTGCGCGCCGACAGCCAGCTGCTGGTCATCACCCACCAGAAGCGCACGATGGGCATCGGTGACGCCCTGTACGGCGTGAGCATGCGCGACGACGGCGTCTCCGTGGTGATCAGCCAGCGCCTGCGGGAGGCCGAGTCGGCCTGAGCGTCAGCCCGGTTGGGAGTCGGACCGCTGGCACCGGGGGCACAGCCCCCAGTAGGTGACCTCCGCCTCGTCAACAATGAACCCTGCGGGATCGACCGGCTCGAGGCAGGGGACCGCCCCGGTGGCGCAGTCGACGTCGGTGACGGCACCGCACCGGCGGCAGACCAGGTGGTGGTGGTTGTCGCCGGTCCGCTGCTCGTACAGGGCGGGCAGGCCGGCGGGCTCGATGCGTCGGGCCAGGCCGTGCGTGACGAGCACGGCCAGCACGTCGTAGACGGCCTGCATGGACGCCGGCTGGTCGCTCTCGGTGATCCGGCGGCGTACGGACTCGGCATCGTGATGCCCGCCCGAGGCCAGCACCTGCAACACCGCGACCCGCGGTCGCGTCACGCGGAGGCCCTGGCGGCGCAACGCATCGACGACGGTCATGCGCAGACTTCAGCACATACTCTGGAACGGATCAATAACAGCCGCTGGCTCTTGGGTGTGGCGCAGCCCGGCCGGCTGACCGCCGCCGGGCACTCCCTGGCAGGATCGGCATCCGTGAACGACCTCCAGTACGTCCTGCTCGGCCTGGGCCTCGTGGCCCTTATCGGTGTCGTGACCGGCCTGCTCGTGCGCGCTCGCTCCGGCCCGCCAGCAAGCGTGTCGACACCCGCCCCTGAGCTGGTCGAGCCCCAGGTCGGCGACGACGCCGAGGTGCCCCGTGACTCGGCCACCCGCACGGTTGACGACGTCGCACTGCCCACCGCGCCCGCGTGGGAGCGGCCGGAATCGGCGCAGGGCAGATGGGCGCGGCTGCGCGCCCGGCTGGCACGCTCGCAGACGTCGCTGGGACGGGGCCTGCTGTCGGTGTTGTCCCACGACCGACTCAGCGAGGACGACTGGGAGGCGATCGAGGACAGCTTGATCACCGCCGACGTCGGGGTCGGGCCCGCCCAGGAGCTCGTCGAGCGGTTGCGCATCCGGCTCCGCGTCGAGGGCGGCTTCGCCGATGCCCGTACGGTGCTGCGCGAGGAGCTGGTACAGCTGGTCGACCCGACGCTCGACCGCACCGTCCGGGTGGACGGGACAGCAGGGGAGCCCGGTGTCGTCCTCGTGGTGGGGGTCAACGGGACCGGTAAGACGACCACGGTCGGTCGCATCGCGCGCGTGCTGGTCGCCGACGACAAGCAGGTGCTGCTCGGCGCGGCGGACACGTTCCGGGCGGCTGCCGCCGACCAGCTGCAGACCTGGGGCGAACGGGTGGGTGTGGAGACGGTCCGCGGACCCGAGGGCACCGACCCCGCCAGTGTCGGCTACGACGCGGTGCGGACCGGGATCGAGCGCGGCGTGGACACCGTACTGGTCGACACCGCCGGCCGGCTGCACACCAAGTCGGGCCTGATGGACGAGCTCGGAAAGGTCAAGCGGGTCATCGAGAAGCAGGCCCCGGTCACCGAGGTGCTGTTGGTGATCGATGCGACCACTGGGCAGAACGGTCTCACCCAGGCGCGGGTCTTCGGTGAGGTCGTCGACGTGAGCGGCATCGTGCTCACCAAGCTCGACGGCACCGCCAAGGGTGGCATCGTCATCGCCGTGCAGCGCGAGCTCGGCGTTCCGGTCAAGCTGATCGGCCTCGGCGAAGGGCCCGACGACCTGGCGCCCTTCGAGGCCGAGACGTTCGTGGATGCCCTGCTCGACGGCTGACGACCCGCCCAGTTCACCTCGGCGTAACACAAGCCCCGTGATTGTCACCTCGGTGCAACACGCCCCGAGCCGTGGTGAAACCTGCCGACGCCACAGTGGCCGCATCGTCGCTGCTCACGAGACATCGCGGTCTCGCGCCGGTCGACGGATCCACTGGCCAAGCTGACGCCCTCTGGGCCCGCTGCAGGGAGACCGACTCGATGGATACTGGTGACACCGCTTGGGTGCTGGCAAGTGCCGCACTCGTCTTGCTCATGACACCCGGACTGGCGCTGTTCTACGGCGGCATGGTCCGGGTCAAGAGCGTCCTCAACATGATGATGATGAGCTTCGGCGCGCTGGCGCTCATCAGTGTCTTGTGGGTGCTCTACGGCTACTCGTTCGCCTTCGGTGACGACATCGGCGGAGGGTTGTTGGGTGACCCGACGCAGTTCCTCGGCCTGCAGGGACTGATGAGCGAGAAGTCACTCGTGTTCACGGTCCCGTCGATGGCCTTCGTCGGCTTCCAGGCCGTCTTCGCCATCATCACGGTGGCGCTGATCAGCGGCGCCATCGCCGACCGTGCCCGCTTCGGCACCTGGATGATCTTCGCCGGGATCTGGGCGACCATCGTGTACTTCCCGGTGGCGCACTGGGTGTTCGCTTTCGACGGCGCCACCGCAGGACCGGACTCCCTCGGCGGCTGGATCGCGAACGACCTCGCGGCCATCGACTTCGCCGGTGGTACCGCTGTCCACATCAACGCCGGTGCCGCAGGCCTGGCGCTGGCCCTGGTCCTGGGCAAGCGCGTCGGCTGGCGTCGCGACCCGATGCGCCCGCACAGCCTGCCGCTGGTGATGCTCGGCGCGGGCCTGCTGTGGTTCGGCTGGTTCGGGTTCAACGCGGGCTCGGCCATCGGTGCCAACGGGATCGCCGCCGTCGCATGGGTCAACACCATGGTGGCGACCGGTGCCGCGGCCCTCGGCTGGCTCGCCACCGAGCGACTCCGAGACGGAAACGCGACCTCGCTGGGCGCGGCCTCCGGCGTCGTCGCCGGCCTGGTGGCGATCACCCCGGCCTGCTCCGCGCTGTCGCCGGTGGGCTCGATCGGGCTCGGCCTGGTCGCGGGCAGCGGCTGCGCGGTGGCGGTCGGCCTCAAGTACCGCTTCGGTTACGACGACTCCCTCGACGTCGTCGGTGTGCACCTCATCGGCGGTCTGATCGGCACCCTCGGCGTCGGCTTCCTGGCGACCGCTGAGGCGCCGGCCGGCGTCGACGGCCTCTTCTACGGCGGCGGTGTCGACCAGCTGTGGCGCCAGGCACTGGCCGCGGGGGCCGTGCTGACGTTCTCGTTCGTGCTCACCTTGGTGATCGGGCTCGCCTTGCAGGCGACGATCGGCTTCCGGATCGGCGAAGATGACGAGGTGACCGGGGTCGACGCCAGCGAGCACGCCGAGACCGGGTACGAGTTGAACGTCTCCGCCATTGGCGGCCGTGCCACGGTGGGAGCCGGAACTCCGGCGCAGTCCACCCGTCCAGAAGATGCGCGACACGTGGGGAGTGTGAAGGCATGAAGCTCGTGACAGCGATCGTGAAGCCGCACAAGTGGGAAGACGTCCGTGAAGCGCTGGAGACCTTCGGTGTCGCCGGCATGACTGTCACCGAGGCCAGCGGCTACGGACGACAGAAGGGGCACACCGAGGTCTATCGCGGCGCCGAGTACGACGTGACCCTCGTGCCCAAGATCCGGGTCGACGTCGTCGTGGACGATGCCGACGTGGCCGACGTGGTCAACGTCATCACCAAGGCGGCCCAGACCGGCAAGATCGGTGACGGCAAGGTCTGGGTGATGCCGGTCGAGTCCGTGGTCCGGGTCCGGACCGGGGAAGAAGGCACGTCCGCGCTGTGAGCAGCCCCGCCCGGGTGCACGGTCTACCCGCCCCACGGTCCAACCCGGGGTCGGAGGCCGTGCTCCCGGGCGCTTTCGCGCGCGCCCGCTGGGAGCGCTCGGACCGCTGCGACAGCCGCCTCAGCGAGCTCTACCAGGCCGCTGTCGCCGCGGTGCCGAAGGCCGCCGGCCGGACGTCGCTGGTCGCCGTCGGCGGCTACGGCCGGGGCGAGATGTCACCGCGCAGCGACCTCGACGTGGTGCTGCTGCACGCACCCGACGTCGCGGCAGCCCACGTCGCCCAGCTGGCCGAGCAGCTGTGGTACCCGCTGTGGGACGAGGGGGTGCCACTGGACCATGCGGTGCGCGATACCCGCACGATGCGCACCGTCGCCGGCGGCGACTGGAGGGCCGCGCTGGGCATGCTCGACGCCCGGCACGTGGCGGGGGACGCCGCGCTGACCGGCGACCTGCGCTCGGCGGTGCTGGCCGACTGGCGCAAGGGAGCCCGCAAGCGGTTGCCCGAGCTGCAGGCGGCCTGTCAGCAGCGGGTGGAGCGGGCCGGGGAGCTGGCCTACGCCGCGGTGCCGGACCTGAAAGAGTCCCACGGCGGGCTCCGCGACGGGGTGGTGCTGCGGGCCCTGGTGGCGACCTGGCTCGTCGACGTACCGCACCAGCAGGTCGAGGAGCACCGCGCGGCGCTGCTCGACGTGCGCGACGCTCTGCACCAGGCCGCCGAGCGACGCAGCGACCGGCTGCAGCCCGAGCTGATCCCCGAGGTCGCATCATTGCTCGGCCTGGACCCGGAGTCGTTGAGCCGGCATGTGCGGGGACTGGGGCGCCGCACCGCACACTTGTTCGACCTGACCTGGCGCCGGGTCGAGCAGGCACTGACCCGGCCCAGCCGACTGCCGGGTCGGCGGGCCAGCCGCCGCCCGGCCCTGGAGCGTCTCGGTGACGGCATCGCGGTCCTCGCCGGCGAGGTCGTCCTGGACCAGAAGGCCCGGCTCGAGGACGACCCGTTCCTGGCCCTGCGCGCGGCAGTGGAGGCCGCCGAGCGTGGGCTGCTGCTGGCACCGGCCACCGCGGCCCGGCTCGCCGCCTCGGCTCCCGACCCGCCCGACCCGTGGCCCGACCACGCTCGGCGGGCGTTCGTGCGGCTGCTGGCTGCCGGCCCGGGGCTGGTGGGCGTCTGGGAGGAGCTGGACCACGCCGGTCTGGTGGGGCGCTGGCTGCCGGAGTGGGACGGGGTGCGGCTGCGTGGCTCGGATTCATCCGTGCACCGTTTCACCGTCGACCGACACTGCCTCGAGACATGCGTCGAGGCGTCGAAGCGGCTGCGCGACGTGGGGCGCGCGGACGTCCTTGTCGTGGCCGCACTGCTGCACGACATCGGCAAGCAGCTGGCGGGCGACCACAGCGTCGTGGGCGCGCCGCTCGCGGAACAGATCGCGGCCCGGCTGGGCTTCGATGCTGCCGATGTCGAGTCGATCGGGTTCCTCGTCCGCCAGCACCTGTTGCTGCCCGTGACCGCGGTTCGCCGCGACATCGACGATCCCGACACCCTGGCTGTGGTTGCCGACGCTGTGCGCGACAGCGATCGGCTGGCCCTGCTGGCAGCCCTGACCGAGTCCGACGCCCGCAGCGCCAGCCCGGCGGCGTGGACGACCTGGCGCGCCGCACTCTTGCGGCGACTGGTGGCAGCGGTGCAGACCATGCTGGCGAGCCGCAGCCGCGGCGGCGCCGTTGTCGAGCCCCGTCCCGATGCCCGCCAGCTGCCCCCACCGGCCTGGGCCGCCGGCGTCGGCGCCGGGTCGTACCGGATGCGGGTGCATCCACAACCCGACGGGACGCGGATCTCGGTGGCCGCCCCCGACCGGCTGGGCCTGCTCGCCGACATCGCCGGCTCCTTGGCCGTCTCCGGGCTGACGATCCGCGCAGCGACGGCCGCCCTGCACGAGGACCGAAGCGGCGAGCGCCCTGCCGCTGTCGGCGTGTCGTGGTGGGATGTCGACGCCGCCGAGGTCGATGTCGCGGGGCTTCGGCTGCGCCTCGACCGTGTGCTCGACGGCAGTACCGACCTCGGCGGGCGGCTCCTGCACGCGGGAACGAGCTCGTCCGCGGCGGCCAGGCGCGCTGGGGCGGCCCCGCCCCGCGTACACGTGCTGCCCGGGGTGTCGGCCACCGCAACGGTGCTGGAGGTGCGCGCCGGGGACCGACCGGCCCTGTTCTGGCGGCTGTGCCGGCTGCTGGCCGACGCCGAGGTCGACGTGCGCTCGGCGCACGTGGACACCCTCGGACCCCAAGCCGACGACGTGGTGTACGTGACCGATCGCAGCGGCCGTCCGTTCGGCGAGGAGGCGGCTCAGCAGCTGTCCGCCATGCTGGAGCAGGCCTTGGCGGACGGTGTCGAGGGCGGACGCCGTTAGGCTGACCGCGACCGTACTCCGCTGAGCCTGCGAGGAAGCCCCGGTGTTCGACACGCTCCAGGATCGTCTCGCCACGACGTTCAAGTCGCTGCGAGGCAAAGGTCGGCTCACCGAGGCCGACGTCGACGCGACGGCCCGCGAGATCCGGATTGCGCTGCTCGAGGCCGACGTGGCGCTGCCGGTCGTGCGCTCGTTCATCGCCTCGGTGAAGGAACGTGCCCACGGCGCAGACGTCAGCGCGGCCCTCAACCCGGCCCAGCAGGTCATCAAGATCGTCGACGAGGAGCTCGTCGCCATCCTCGGCGGCGAGACCCGCCGGTTGCGGTTCGCCAAGAAGGCCCCGACCGTCATCATGCTCGCCGGGCTCCAGGGCGCCGGCAAGACCACCCTGGCCGGCAAGCTCGGTCGCTGGCTCAAGGAGCAGGGCACCACCCCGATGCTCGTCGCAGCCGACCTGCAACGGCCCAATGCGGTCAACCAGCTTCAGATCGTCGGTGGCCAGGCAGGCGTCACCGTCTATGCCCCCGAGCCAGGCAACGGCACCGGGGACCCGGTCGCGGTGGCCCGCGACTCGATCGAGCACGCCCGGCGTACGTTGCACGACGTCGTCATCGTCGACACCGCGGGCCGGCTCGGCATCGACGCCGAGCTGATGCAGCAGGCGGCCGACATCCGCGACGCGGTGCACCCCGACGAGACGCTGTTCGTCATCGACGCGATGGTGGGCCAGGACGCGGTCACGACCGCGCTGGCCTTCCTCGACGGAGTGGGCTTCGACGGGGTCGTGCTGGCCAAGCTCGACGGAGACGCCCGCGGTGGTGCCGCCCTATCGGTCGCCCAGGTGACCGGTCGACCGGTGATGTTCGCCTCGAACGGCGAAAACCTCGCCGACTTCGACGTCTTCCACCCCGACCGGATGGCCTCGCGCATTCTTGGCATGGGCGACATGCTCACCTTGATCGAGCAGGCCGAGAAGACGTTCGACGCCGAGCAGGCCCAGCAGACGGCCGACAAGCTGCGTGGCACCGGCAGCGGCTTCACCCTCGACGACTTCCTGCAACAGATGCAGGCCGTGCGCAAGATGGGCTCGCTGTCCAAGATCTTCGGGATGCTGCCCGGTATGGGGGAGATGAAGGAGCAGATCGCCGGTATCGACGAGCGGGAGGTCGACCGGCTGCAGGCCATCATCCAGTCGATGACGCCCGCCGAGCGGGCCGAGCCCAAGATGATCGACGGCTCCCGTCGCCAACGGATCTCCCGGGGCTCGGGCACGACGGTGCAGCAGGTCAACCAGCTCGTCGACCGCTTCTTCGAGGCGCGAACCATGATGACCCAGCTGGCCAACGGCGGTGGGATGCCGGGGATGCCGGGGATGCCGGGGATGCCGGGGATGCCGGGGATCGGCGGCGGCAAGCGCGCCAAAGCCAAGCAGCAGGCCAAGAAGGGCCGCGCCAAGCGGGGCTCGGGGAACCCGGCCAAACGGGCTGAGGAGGCTCAGCGGGCGGCCAACCCCTCGGCCGGTGCGCCCGGCGGCCCGGCGGGTGACGCACCGTTCGGGCGGCCCGACGGGCCCGCCGTCACGAGCGCCCCAGCCGACGACTTCGAGCTGCCCAAGGGGCTCCGCGACCTGATCTGACCCGCTCGGCGCTAACGTTCGCCGTCATGACCGCTGCGCTGCACGTCCGCGGGGTGGTGCTGCCTGAGGGCGAGCACCGCGACCTCTACGTCGTCGACGGCCGCGTGTCGTACGAGCCGGTTGCCGACGCCGACGACCTCACGGGCGGCCTCGAGCGGGCGTGGGTGGTGCCGGGGCTCGTCGACGCGCACTGCCACGTCGGCCTCGACGCCGACGGCGCTGTCGACGAGCAAACCCAGCAGCGGCAGGCCACCGACGACCGTGACGGTGGCGCGCTGCTGCTGCGCGACTGCGGGAGTGCCGCCGACACCCGCTGGATCGACGCCCGGCCCGACCTGCCCGAGATCATCCGCGCAGGGCGCCACATCGCCCGCACCCGTCGCTACATCCGCAACTACGCCCACGAGGTCGAGCCGGCGGAGCTGCCGGCCTACGTCGCGCAGGAGGCTGCCCGTGGCGACGGCTGGGTCAAGCTCGTCGGCGACTGGATCGAGCGCGAGTCGGGGGACCTCACGCCGTTGTGGCCCGGCGATGCCGTTCGGGCCGCGGTGTCAACGGCGCACGCTCAAGGTGTACGGATGACCGCGCACGTCTTCGGCGCGGCCGCCCTGCCCGACCTCATCGAGGCCGGCATCGACTGCATCGAGCACGGCACGGGGCTGTCCACCGACCTCGTGGACGCCATGGTGGCCCGGGGCACGGCCCTGGTGCCGACCACCAAGCAGCTGAACAAGTTCGAGTCCTACGCGGCGCAGGGCGAGGCCAAGTTCCCCGCCTACGCAGCGCACATGCGGGCGCTCTTCGCCCGGCGACGCGAGACGATCGGCGCCGCGTACGAAGCGGGGGTGGCGATCTATGCCGGCACCGACGCCGGTGGTTTCCTGCCGCACGGGCTGATCGCCGACGAGGTGGCCGAGCTGGCGACGTACGGTCTGAGCACGTTCGACGCTCTTGGTGCCGCCTCATGGCGGGCCCGGGAATGGCTGGGGCGGCCGGCAAGGCTCGACGAGGGGGTGCCGGCGAGCTTCTGCGTCTACAGCGCGGACCCGCTCGCCGATCTCGGTGCGCTCAAGGCCCCGGCCCGGGTGGTGCTGCGCGGTCGCGTCGTCGGCTGACCGCGGCTCGGCGGTGGCCGGGGCGTCCGGTGCGCCCTGCCGGTCGGGGCGCTGCGCCACGTAAACGTGGCGGAGGGCGTTCGGGAGGGCGACGGGTTGGATCTCGGGCCGTTCCGTCTGGCACAATGGCGACCTGAGCCTGTCAGCCACGGCCCCTCTCAACCGAGGCGCGGCGGGTCCACGCGGCACTCCTCCGGCAACCCCACGCCGGGCCGGACTGCCCACCCACCACCGACTCAGCAGGGAGACACCCACACTCGTGGCCGTCAAGATCCGTCTCAAGCGCATGGGCAAGATCCGTACGCCCTTCTACCGCATCGTCGTGGCCGACGCGCGCACCAAGCGTGATGGCCGGGTGATCGAGGAGATCGGCACGTACAACCCCAAGACCGATCCGTCGCTCATCAAGGTCAACTCCGAGCGCGCCCAGCACTGGCTGTCCGTGGGCGCCCAGCCCAGCGAGCCCGTACGCGCGTTATTGAGCAAGACCGGCGACTGGCAGAAGTTCAAGGGCGAGCCGGCCCCCCCGCCGCTGCTCGAGGCTGCACCCAGGAAGGACAAGCTGGAGACCTTCAACGAGGTTCTCAAGGAGGCGCACGGCGACTCGGCCACCGAGGCCGTCACCACCAAGAAGGCGGCTGCGAAGAAGCCCGCCAAGGCGACTGACACGGCTGCCGACAAGCCGGCGGACGAGGCGGCCGCCGCCGAGCCCACCGAGAGCTGACCGGCGTGCTCGCGGAGGCTCTCAAGCACGTCGTACGCGCCATCGTCGAGCATCCCGACGACGTCGACGTGCAGACCAAACAGCTGCGCCGCGGTCAGCTCCTCGAGGTACGGGTGCACCCCGAGGACCTCGGTCGTGTCATCGGCCGGTCCGGCCGTACGGCCACCGCGATCCGCACGGTCATCGGCGCCGTCGCAGGCACCGGCGGGGCACGCATCGACTTCGTCGACGTCGACCGCCGCCGCTGAGCGCATGGAGGTGGTCGTCGGCCGGCTCGGGCGTGCGCACGGTATCCACGGCGAGGTCAGCGTCGAGGTGCGCACCGACGAGCCCGACCTGCGGTTCGCGGCCGGTGCAGTGCTCCGGCTCGCTTCCCCCCGTCCGCTGCAGCTGACAGTGGCGTCCACTCGGACGCACCAGGACCGACTGTTGGTGCGCTTCGCCGAGCTCGGCGACCGAACCGCGGCGGAGTCGCTGCGCGGCGTCGAGCTGTTGGCCGAGGTGGACGCGCACGCCGGGCCCGCTGATCCCGACGAGTTCTACGACCGCCAGCTCGTCGGGCTTGCCGCCCGCACCACCGACGGCCTCCTGGTGGGGACTGTCGTCGAGGTGCAGCACCTGCCCGGCCAGGATCTGCTGGTCGTGCGGGCGGCGGACCGCGAGCACCTGATCCCGTTCGTCACTGCGCTGGTGCCCTCGGTCGACCTGGCGGCCGGGACTGTGGGGGTCGAGGCCGTGCCCGGCCTGCTCGACGACGCCGCCCTGGCCGACGACACCGGCCCGGGCGGCGGAGCCTGACGTGCGCGTCGACATCGTCACGATCTTTGCGGACTACTTCGCTCCGTTGTCGCTGTCGTTGCCAGGACGAGCCCGAGACAGCGGGTTGCTGGAGCTCGGCGTGCACGACCTGCGCAGCTGGACCCACGACCGTCATCGCAGCGTCGACGACACCCCGTACGGCGGTGGAGCGGGCATGGTGATGCGCCCCGAACCCTGGGGCGAGGCGTTGGACGACCTCGTGCCCGCTGACATCGCCACCCCGCCACGGCTGCTGGTGCCGACGCCGGCCGGCCGGCCGTTCACGCAGGCCGACGCGGTCCGGCTGGCAGGCGAGAGCTGGCTGCTCATCGCCTGCGGGCGCTACGAGGGCATCGACCAGCGGGTGCTCGACCACAGCGCCGGTCGGATGCCGGTCGAGGAGATCTCGCTCGGCGACTACGTGCTGGGCGGCGGCGAGGTCGCCGCCCTCGCGATCGTCGAAGCGGTGGCCCGACTGCTCCCCGGCTTCCTCGGCAACCCCGAGTCGTTGAGCGAGGAGTCGCACGGTGTCGGCGAGCACGGTGGGCTGCTGGAGTACCCCGTCTACACCAAGCCCGCCGTCTGGCGTGGGCTGGCGGTGCCGGCAGTGCTCACCAGCGGTGACCACGCACGGGTGGCGCGCTGGCGGCGCGACGAGTCCCTGCGGCGTACGGCGAGACGGCGCCCGGACCTGGTGGCCGCCATCGAGCCGCGGGTGCTTGATGGCCGAGACCGCGCCGTCCTCGCTGAGGCGGCCGAGCAGCCACCCGGCGAGACGCCGGCAATTTCGTAGCGCCGAACCGGCTGTGGCAGACTGGCCCGTCGGCGCCGCACACGTCTGCTCGTCACATCGAGCGACATCTGGGTCTGTCTGCCACCGGGGACGGATGCCACAGCACTGCTGGAACGCGGACGTCGACCCGAACTCCCATCCGTGGGTGACCTGTGGCACCGACGAGGAAGCGAACCAACCGTGACCAACGCCATCGATGTCGTCGACGCCGCCTCGCTGCGCTCCGACATCCCCCCGTTCCGTGCCGGTGACACCCTCAAGGTCCACGTCCGCGTGGTCGAGGGGAACCGCTCTCGTGTGCAGCTGTTCCAGGGCGTCTGCATCCGGTTGCAAGGCTCCGGTGTTCGCCGCTCGTTCACCGTGCGCAAGATCAGCTTCGGTGTCGGGGTGGAGCGGACCTTTCCGCTGCACACGCCGATCATCGAGAAGATCGAGGTGGCGACCCGCGGCGACGTCCGTCGCGCCAAGCTCTACTACCTGCGCAACCTGCGCGGCAAGGCCGCCAAGATCAAGGAGCGCCGCGAGCCGACCGGCGCGTGAGCACCGAACGCCTAGGCTGCAGCTGTGAGCTCCCGGGAAGCGAAGGTTGACCAGCAACCCATGACCGTGAGCACGGACAAGAAGCCACTGCCGCTGTGGCAGGAGGTCATCGTCCTGCTCACCACGGCTCTCGTGCTTGCCGTGGTGGTGAAGGCCTTCGTCGTCCAGGCCTTCTTCGTGCCATCGGGCTCGATGGAACCGCAGTTCGTCCAGGGCGACCGGATCCTCGTCGAGAAGATCTCCTACTGGAACGACGACGTCCATCGAGGTGATGTCGTCGTCTTCGACGACCCTGGTGGCTGGCTCGGTGCGGTGGAGAGCAAAGAGGCCACCGGGATTGTGCAGCGAGCACTCGAGATGATCGGTCTCTACCCCACCGGTGGGCACCTGGTGAAGCGCGTCGTGGGCGTCGGCGGTGACCGGGTGATGTGTTGCGACGACCGCGGCCGGGTGAGTGTCAACGGGCTCGCGCTGCTGGAGGGCAGCTATCTCAAGGACGGGGCCGTACCGTCGGAGCAGACGTTCGATGTCAAGGTCCCGGCTGACTCCCTGTGGGTCATGGGGGACAACCGGCTGGAGTCCGGCGACTCGCGGGTGCACATCGGCGGCCCCGGCGGTGGCTTCGTCCCCACTGACGGGGTGGTGGGCAAGGTGTGGTCGATCGTGTGGCCCCTGGACCGGGTAGAGGTCCTGGAGCGGCCGGCCATCTTCGACGACAAGTCCCTCGGCCAGTTCTAGGCGCGCCCAGCGATGAGCACTCTGCCTCGAGGCGCCACCGTTCGCCGCGACGCCGGTCTGCACGGTTACGAGCGGGCTTTGCACCGGGTGGGTCTGGCCCCCGTCGCGGGGGTCGACGAGGCGGGTCGCGGGGCCTGCGCCGGGCCGCTGGTGGCCGCCGCGGCGATCCTGCCCGCGGGCAAGCGAGGCGTGGTGCCCGGTCTGGCCGACTCCAAGCTGCTCACTCCGATCCGCCGCGAACGCTGCTACCACGAGGTGGTCGAGCGCGCGACGGCCTGGTCGGTGGTCGTGCTGCCGGCCGCCAGCTGCGACGAGCGGGGCATGCACGTGGCCAACGTCGAGGCGCTGCGACGGGCACTGGCGCGGCTGTCGGTCCGCCCCGCGTACGTGCTCACCGACGGCTTCGGCGTTGACGGTTTGGGCGTGCCGGGGCTGTCGGTGTGGAAGGGCGACCGGGTGACGGCGTGCATCGCCGCCGCCTCGGTGATCGCCAAGGTGACGCGGGACCGGATCATGACCGACCTGCACGCGCGCTTCCCTGCCTACGGTTTCGACGTGCACAAGGGCTACGTCACGCGGGCGCACGAGCAGAGCCTGGCCGCGCACGGCCCCTGCGCCGAGCACCGGCGTCGCTTCGTCAACGTCCGTACCGCACAGCGTGAGCCGGTGGGAGGAGAGCGCCGATGAGCACCGAGGACCTGGAGCAGTACGAGGCCGAGATGGAGCTGGCTCTCTACCGGGAGTACCGCGACGTCGTCGGCATCTTCACCTACGTGGTGGAGACCGATCGTCGCTTCTACCTGTGTAACTCCGTGGATGTGAAGGTACGAGCCGAGGCGGGCGACTCCTACTTCGAGGTGACCATGGCCGACGCGTGGGTGTGGGACATCTACCGGCCGGCCCGGTTTGCCAAGAAGGTCAAGGTGCTGACGTTCAAGGACGTCAACATCGAGGAGTTGTCCACCGCCGACCTCAAGGTGCCCGGCACCTGACAGTTGTCCCCAGCGGGATCCCGCGCCGCCCCCACCCACCTCCCGGATCGACCAGTCTCTGGTCGGAGGTGACGTGTGATGGCGACGACCGGCACGACCCCAGGGCGAGGCCCCGGTCACCGCAGCGGCGGTGTGGTGCGCGCGGCGGTCGGTGCGTTCGGCGAGGACGTGGCCGCGCGGCACCTGGTCGCCCAGGGCATGGTCATCCTCGACCGCAACTGGCGCTGTCCCGCCGGGGAGATCGACCTCGTCGCCCGAGCCGACGACGTGCTGGTCGTCTGCGAGGTCAAGACCCGTCGCGGCGAGTTGTTCGGTAGCCCGGCCGAGGCGGTCGACCGGCGTAAGGCCGCCAGGCTGCGGGTGCTGGCGGTGCAGTGGCTCGCCGTGCACCCGGTCAAGCCGTCCCAGGTGCGCATCGACGTTGTCGCGGTCGTCATGCCACGGCGCGGGGCGGGGCGAGGGACGGTCGAGGTCGAGCACCTGGTGGGGGTCTGCTGATGGCCTTGGCACGCACGCGCTCGGTCAGCATCGACGGCATCCGTGGCCACGTGGTCGAGATCGAGGCCGACATCGCCAGCGGACTGCCCGGCACCGCCCTGGTCGGTTCCGTCGACGGCTCCCTGAGCGAGGCTCGCGACCGCTGCCGCGCGGCGGTGGTCAACAGCGGCCGGTCCTGGCCCGGCCGCAAGGTGACGATCGCGTTGTCGCCGGCGTCTTTGCCCAAGACCGGCGCCCACTACGACCTCGCCATCGCCGTCGCGGTGCTCGCGGCCGCCGGTGACGTGCCCGCGGGTCCCCTGGCCGGGGCGGTGCTGCTCGGCGAGCTGGCGCTCGACGGGCGGCTGCGGGCCGTCCCGGGTGTATTGCCGGCGACGCTCGGTGCGCTCCGCGCCGGCTGCACGCGCGTGCTGGTGCCCGAGGCCAACGCCACCGAGGCCGCCCAGGTCGACGGCGTGCAGGTGGTGGCCGCGCGGTCCCTCGGCCACGTCATCGCCCTACTCACCGGAGCCGACCCGCCCGACGACCCGCCGGTCGAGCCGCTCTGGCACCGAGGCGACCTCGCCGGGCGGGGCGAGGACCGAGTGGCAGGGCTCGACCTGCGTGACGTCCTCGGGCAAGACGATGCCCGTTTCGCCCTCGAGGTGGCCGCCGCTGGCGGTCACCATCTGCTGCTGTGCGGCCCACCGGGCGCCGGCAAGACCATGCTCGCCGAGCGCCTGCCGGCGCTGCTGCCCGACCTCGACACCGAGCAGCGCCTCGAGGTCAGTGCTATCCACTCCGTGGCCGGGGTGCTCGCTCCCGACGACCCGTTGGTGCGGCGCCCGCCGTTCGTCGACCCGCACCACAGCGCCAGCACGGCCAGCATCGTCGGTGGCGGCAGCACGGTGATCCGCCCCGGCGCCGCGAGCCTGGCCCACCACGGTGTCCTCTTCATGGACGAGGCGCCGGAGTTCAGCGCCGGTGTCCTCGAGTCACTGCGCCAGTGCCTGGAGAGCGGGCAGGTCAGCATCAGCCGCGCCCGGGCGCGGGCCACCTTCCCGGCGCGCTTCCAGCTGGTGCTGGCGATGAATCCGTGTCCCTGCGGGCGGGCCGGACCCGACTGCTCGTGCGTACCCACCGCAAAGCGGCGGTACGGGGCACGGCTGTCTGGGCCGATCCGCGACCGGGTCGATGTGTACCGCCGAGTGGAGGCCGTCAGCCGCCGTCACGTGCTCGACCAGCTGGCCCGGCCGGAGGGTTCAGCACGGGTGGCAGCCCGGGTGGTTGAGGCCCGCAACCGCCAGCGTGCGCGGCTCGTGGGCACGCCGTGGCGACGTAACGCTGACGTCCCGGGCGCCGAGCTGCGCCGCCGCTGGCCGCTGGCCGCGGAGGTGACCGCGGCGCTCGACGACGGCAAGGACCGAGGGCGCGTCAGCGCACGAGGCATGGACCGGATCGTCCGGCTTGCATGGACCCTCGCCGACCTGGACGGGAGGGCGATGCCTGGTGCGGACGACCTGCGGGTGGCCCTCTGCCTGCGCGACGGTGTGGCCCTGCCCGGCACCAGCCGCTCACACCCCCGGCTGGCATCGAGAGTCGAGCTCGGCCGAAACGCCTCATGAGCGCCCAGGAACGTTCGGCAGACCGGCTCGCTCGAGCCTGGCTGAGCGCCTGCGTCGAGCCGGGCCTGCCCGCGGTGGGCGCCCTGCTCGACCGGGTCGGCCCCGGCGAGGCGGTGCGGGCTATCGCGGCCGGCCGTGCGGTGCCAGGGGTGCACGGCGCGCACGACGACTCCCCGCACGCGACCGCGCGCGCCGTGCTGGCTCAGGCCGAGCAGGCGGGGCTGCGCTTGGTGTGCCCCGGCGAGCATGCCTGGCCGGCCGGTCTCGGCGGGCTGGCGGACGCCGGTGTGCTGCACGGCCGAGGCGGCCCTCCGTACGGGCTGTGGGTGCGTGGCGACCATGACCTCACCGACTTGGTGGGCCAGGCGGTGGCGGTGGTGGGTGCCCGGTCGTCGACCGCGTACGGGGACGACGTCGCCGGCGACATCGCCGCCGGCCTCTGTGATGCCGGCGTCAGCGTGGTCAGTGGCGCGGCGTACGGCATCGACGCGGCGGCACACCGCGGTGCGCTGGCGGTCGGAGGAACGACCATCGCGGTGCTGGCGTGTGGAGCCGACGTGGTCTACCCCCGCGGTCACGACGGGTTGCTGGCCAGAGTCGGGCAACAAGGTCTCGTCATGAGCGAGGCGCCCCCGGGTGCGCACCCGACCAAGGTGCGTTTCCTGGCTCGCAACCGGCTGATCGCCGCATTGACCCAGGCAGTGGTCGTGGTGGAGGCCTCGTGGCGCAGTGGGTCGCTCAACACCCTCAAGTGGGCCGGGCAGCTCGGCCGGGTCGGCCTCGGGGTGCCCGGCCCGGTGACGAGCGGCTCGTCGACCGGCGTGCACCTGGCCATCCGCGAGCGCCGAGCCGATCTCGTGACCAACGCCGCCGAGGTGCGCGAAGCCATCGCCGAGATCGGGTCCGAGCGCATCAAGGGATCGCCCACCTGGGGTCTCGGCGCGGTGCGCGACACCGATGGGCTCGAGCCGCTGCAGCTGGACGTGCTGGAGTCGTTACCAGCAGCCGACGACGACGCGCTCACGAGCGACGAGGTGGCTGGTCGGTGCGGCCGGGACCCGATCGCGGTCCGGCGGGCCCTGGTGAGCCTCGCCCAGGGAGGTCTCGTCGGCTGCGCCGACGGACGGTGGCGGGTGCGTCGGCGGCGCGCCCCCTTGCCCGGCGAGGCAGGTGCACGCACGCTGCTGTGATGCACGCTGGGGCCGGTGCCGACGAGTGGGACGTCGTCGTGGACGTCTATGCCGAGCACCTGCGTCTCGAGCGCAACCTGTCGCAGCACACGGTGCGCGCCTACGTGGCCGATTTGGCCGACCTGGCCGAGCACGCCCGGCGTGCCCGGATCGCCCGGCCGGCGGACCTTGACCTGCGCACGCTGCGCGGCTGGTTGGCCCTGCAGCAGACCAAGGGCCGTGCGCGCACCACCCTCGCGCGGCGGGCCACATCGGTACGGGTGTTCACCGCTTGGCTGCTGCGGACTGGACGCGCGCAGACCGACGCCGGCGGCCTGCTGGCTACGCCTAAGCGGCACCGGCCGCTGCCTGCCGCCTTGCGGAGCGAGCAGATGCGGGAGGTGTTGGATGCGGCGGCGGCTGACGCCCATGAGCAAGGGGCCCGAGGGCTGCGCGACGTCGCCGTGCTGGAGCTGCTGTACGCCACCGGCATCCGCGTCGGCGAGCTCGTCGGCCTCGACCTCGACGACGTCGACCACGATCGTCTGCTGATTCGGGTGTTCGGCAAGGGCAGCAAGGAGCGGTCCGTGCCCTATGGCCGGCCGGCAGCGGTCGCCCTGGACGGCTGGCTCGGCGGGGGACGGCACGAGCTCACGACCCCTGCCAGCGGCGCGGCGCTGTTCATCGGTGCCCGCGGCGGCCGCATCGACCCGCGTACTGTCCGCCGGATGGTGCACGAACGGGTCGGTGCTGTCGCTGACACGCCCGACCTGGGGCCGCACGGGCTTCGCCACAGTGCAGCCACCCACCTGCTCGAGGGCGGCGCCGACCTGCGATCGGTCCAGGAGCTGCTGGGACACGAGTCGCTCGCGACCACGCAGATCTACACCCATGTCAGCGCCGACCGGCTCCGCGCGGCCTACGAGCTGGCACACCCCCGAGCCTGACCGTGCGCTCAGAGCAGACCTAAGCCTGACCACACCGGCACCAGCGGTGGCCGCGCTGCCGGCGAGGGCGTCGTCCGCCAGCTCGGAGCGACCGGGTCCCCCTCGAGGGGTAGCAGCCGCACCGGCCCGGTGCCGAGGTAACGCAACGGGTCGACATAGGTGTCGCGCAGTCGAGCGCCCAGGTGCAGGCACGCTGCCGGCAGGCAGTGGCCGCCGGCAAGGGTGAGCGTGCCGATCAGGGCACCGGCGCGCAGCCGCTCGTCGCGGCTGACCGCCACCAGCACCGGCTCATAGGTGGTGCGCAGCCCGCCGTGGTCGACGACGACGACCCCCCGCCCGGCCACCTGGCCGGCAAAGCTGACCCGGCCCGCATCGACGGCGAGCACGGGCTGGCCGACCGTGCCCGCGAGGTCGACGCCGCGGTGCCCCGGTCCGTAGGGGCCGACGGGCGCCTCGAACGCGGCGAGCACCGCGGGCTGCGGCCGCAACGGCCACTCCCACGTCGGGTCCGTGCCTGCCGCTGCGGTCGAGGGTGTGGTGGTGAGCAGCAGGCAGGCACCGAGCACGCTCAGCATCAGCCGCAGCCCGCGGCGCCAGTGGCAACCGTTCATGCTCAGAGTCTGGACGGGTCAGACGGGTGAAGCGGACCTCAGGGACAGCACCTGTGCACGGTTGCCGAGCAGGCGATTGGGCTGTGGACCGGCCACTCCCGTACGATGCACTCAGCGGTTCGTCTGACGAGCCGACTTCGCACGCCCGCGACCCGTCTACGACGGGGTAGTTCCCACCGGTCCCCGGCAGTGTCCGGAGGCAGGGAACGCATTGGGGGCGTCAGGGCGCCGGCACCCGTCGGCGCGACAACCGGGATCGACGCCTGCCCGGCGGGCAGTGCGTCAGGGATAAGGAGCACGGCCATGGCCGTCGTCACCATGCGACAGCTGCTCGAGAGCGGCGTCCACTTCGGGCACCAGACTCGACGCTGGAACCCCAAGATGAAGCGCTTCATCTTCACCGAGCGCAACGGCATCTACATCATCGACCTGCAGCAGTCGCTGTCCTACATCGACCGCAGCTTCGAGTTCGTCAAGGAGACCGTCGCCCGCGGCGGCCAGATCTTGTTCGTCGGCACCAAGAAGCAGGCTCAGGCCGCCATCGCCGAGCAGTCCACCCGCGTCGGCATGCCGTACGTGAACCAGCGCTGGCTCGGCGGCATGCTCACCAACTTCCAGACCGTCAACAAGCGCCTGCAGCGGCTCAAGGAGCTGGAGGAGATCGACTTCGACGACGTCGCCGGCTCCGACCGGACCAAGAAAGAGCTGCTCGGCATGCGTCGCGAGATGAACAAGCTCGAGCGCAGCCTCGGTGGCATCCGCGACATGGGCCGGGTTCCCGCCGCGGTGTGGGTCATCGACACCAACAAGGAGCACCTGGCGATCGACGAGGCCAAGAAGCTCGGCATCCCCGTCGTCGCTGTGCTCGACACCAACTGCGACCCCGACGCCGTCGACTACCCGATCCCCGGCAACGACGACGCCATCCGCTCGGTGACGCTGTTGACCCGGGTGATCGCTGACGCGGTCGCCGAGGGTCTGATGGCTCGTTCGGGTGTTCGCACCGGCGAGGAGCCGGCGGGTGCCGAGGTCGGCGCCGACGAGCCGATGGCCGAGTGGGAGCGCGAGTTGCTCGGTGGCGCAGCGGGCGAGGCCGCCACCTCCGCAGCGAGCGCGGTCAGCACGGCCGACGGCCCGGGCGACCGGCCGGCAGCCTCCGAGGGTGCGGAGGCCGCGGCGGCCGAGGCGCTGGGTGTGACCGTCGCCGACGCCGTCGGAGAGACGGCCGCCGCACCGGCAGCCGAGCCGACCGCCGCACCGGCAGCCGAGCCGGCAGCCGAGCCGGCACCCGAGGCCGACGCGGAGGCAGCAGCCGATACCGACGCCAGCAGCACCACCGTCTGAGCCCTCGTCGTGGCGCATCCCGGCCGGGATGCGCCACGACGTACGCCCGGACCAGAGCGCGAGACCCGACGACCCGTACCCATAGCACAGCAGAGACGAGGCAAACCGCATGGCAAGCATCGGCGCCGCCGACGTGAAGAAGCTCCGCGACATGACCGGCGCGGGGATGATGGACTCCAAGAACGCCCTGGTCGAAGCCGACGGGGACATGGACCGGGCCGTGGAGGTCCTGCGCATCAAGGGTGCGGGCAAGGCCGCCAAGCGCGGGGCTGAGCGCACCGCGTCCGCCGGCTTGGTCGCGGTTCGTGGCAACGCGATCATCGAGCTCAACAGCGAGACCGACTTCGTCGCCAAGTCCGAGCAGTTCCAGCAGCTCGGCCAGCTCCTGGCCGAGACCGCAGACCGGGTACGCCCCGCTGACCGGGAGTCCTTCGCCAGCACCGAGCTCAGCGACGGCCGCACCGTCGAGCAGGCCATCGGTGAGCTCGCCGCCGTGATCGGTGAGAAGATCGAGCTCGGCCGGGTCGCCGTCTTCGACGGCCAGGTCGCGGCGTACATGCACCGCCGCGCCAGTGACCTCCCGCCGGCGGTCGGTGTGCTCGTGGAGTTTGTGGGCGACGACATCGAGACGGCCCGGGCAGCCGCGATGCAGGTGGCGGCCATGCGGCCGCAGTACGTGTCTCGCGACGAGGTGCCGGCGGACGTCGTGGCCAAAGAGCGGGAGATCGCCGAGGCCACCGCGCGCAAGGAGGGCAAGCCCGAGCAGGCGCTGCCCCGCATCATCGACGGTCGCGTCAACGGCTTCTTCAAGGACGTCGTTCTGCTCGAACAGCCTTCGGTCAAGGAGTCCAAGTCGACGGTCAAGGACGTGCTCGACGGCGCGGGTGTGACCGTGACCCGCTTCGCGCGCTTCGAGGTCGGCCAAAGCTGATCTGCCACGCTGATCTGCCAGGCTGATCGGCTAGCGTCGGCGCAGGCAACCACACGGAGGGCGGCAGTCGTGGGCAACGAGGCGGGCCAACCCGAGCAGCCGGTCTATCGACGGGTGCTGCTGAAGCTGTCCGGCGAGGTGTTCGGGGGCGGCAGGATCGGTGTCGACCCCGACGTCGTCAGCTCGGTCGCACGGCAGGTGGCAGAGGTCGTGCGCTCCGGTGTGCAGCTGGCCGTGGTTGTCGGCGGCGGCAACTTCTTCCGCGGCGCGGAGCTGTCGACTCGCGGTATGGACCGCGCTCGGGCCGACTACATGGGCATGCTCGGGACCGTGATGAACTGCCTGGCCCTGCAGGACTTCCTCGACAAGCAGGGCATCGACACCCGGGTCCAGACCGCCATCACCATGGGCCAGGTCGCCGAGCCGTACATCCCGCGCCGCGCCTCGCGGCACCTCGAGAAGGGGCGCATCGTCATCTTCGGCGCCGGCGCCGGGATGCCGTACTTCTCCACCGACACCGTCGCCGCCCAGCGGGCGCTGGAGATCGGCTGCGATGCCCTGCTGCTCGCCAAGAGCGGTGTCGACGGCGTCTACGACGCCGACCCGCGCCTTGACCCCACCGCGGTGAAGTTCGACGCGGTCAACTACGACGAGGTGCTCGGCCGCGGCCTCAAGGTCGCCGACGCCGCCGCCTTCGCGCTGTGCCGTGAGAACAACCTGCCGATCGTCGTCTTCAGCCTGGCCGACGGCAACATCGCCCGCGCCGTCCGGGGTGAGAAGATCGGCACGGTGGTGTCGGCGGCTTGACCCTGGCGCCCCCGTACAGCAGCATCCACCCCTGGACACCGAGGCGAGGACCGACGTGATCGACCAGACGTTGCGCGAGGCCAGCGGCAAGATGGACAAGGCCGTCGAGGTCGCCAAGGAGGACTTCGCGGCGATCCGCACCGGCCGCGCGCACCCGCAGATGTTCGCCAAGATCACCGCGGACTACTACGGCACGCCGACGCCGATCCAGCAACTCGCCGGCTTCCAGATCCCCGAGGCACGGGTCGTGATCATCTCGCCGTACGACCTGGGGGCCAAGCCCGCGATCGAGCGCGCCATCCGCGACTCCGACCTCGGAGTGAACCCCACCGACGACGGCAAGATCCTGCGCGTGGTGCTGCCTGAGCTCACCGAGGACCGCCGCAAGGAGTACATCAAGCTCGCTCGTGGCAAGGCCGAGGACGGCCGGGTGGCAGTGCGCAACATCCGCCGCAGCGCCAAGCAGACGCTGGACCGTGCGGAGAAGGACGGCGAGGTCGGCAAGGACGACGTGACCGGCGCCGAGAAGCGGCTGGACGGTCTCACCAAGAAGCACACCGACGCCATCGACGAGCTGCTGAGGCACAAGGAAGCCGAGCTGCTGGAGGTGTGAACGGCTCAGATCCGCGCGACGCGGCAGGGCAGGAGCAACCGCAGCCCGACTACACCCCCTCGCCCGACCCTGCCGGCCCGGCACCGGGAGCCCCCGCCGATCCAGCGGTGCGGCCAAGCCGGGCGGGACGTGACCTGCCGGCTGCGATAGCGGTCGGTCTCGGTCTCGGCGCCCTCGTGCTGGTCTCGCTGTTCGTCGTGCGCGCTGCCTTTCTCGGCGTGGTCGTGGCGTTCGCGCTGGTCGGGATCCGTGAGCTCAGCGGAGCCCTGGCCACCAACGGCACCAGGCTGCCGGCCATACCGGTCGCACTGGGCGGCGTCGCGATGCTCGTGGGGGCGTGGACCGGCGGCGCTGAGCTCATCGTCGTCGCCATGGGCGTGACGATGCTCGGCGTGCTCGTGCTGCGGCTACCCGCGGGTGCGCACGGGTATGTGCGCGATGTGACGGCGGCGATGTTCGTGCTCGCGTACCTGCCCCTGCTCGGCTCGTTCGCCGTGCTGATGGCGGTGCCTGCCGACGGAGCGCTACGGGTGGTGGCCTTCGTTGTCACCACGATCACCTCCGACATCGGCGGCTACGCGGTCGGTGTGCTGGCCGGCCGGCACCCGATGGCCCCCCGCGTCAGCCCGCGCAAGTCCTGGGAGGGGTTCGCGGGCTCGGTGGTGACCTGCGCGATCGCCGGCTGGCTGACCGTGTCGTACGGTCTCGGCGGCGCGGCCTGGGTCGGCGTGCTGCTCGGTGTGCTCACCGCTGGCACCGCCACCATCGGGGACCTGTCGGAGTCACTGATCAAGCGGGACCTCGGGATCAAGGACATGGGCTCGTTGCTGCCCGGTCATGGCGGCATGATGGACAGGCTGGACTCGCTGCTGTTCGTCGCGCCGGTCGCCTGGCTGGTGCTGGACGTGTTCGTGCCGGTCGGGTGAGCACCGGCCGCGTGGGAGAATCGAGCGGCCATGACTGATGCTCCCGTCTCCTTGCCGTTGGTGTTCGACGAACCGCGGCGCCGCAAGCCGCCACGCCACCTGGCCGACCTGTCGCCCGACGAACGTCACGACGCCGTCGTCGGCCTCGGTGAGCCGGCCTACCGTGGCCGGCAGCTGTCCACGCACTACTTCAGCCGGCTGGTGGACGACCCGGCCCAGATGACCGACCTGCCCGCCGCAGCTCGCGGCCGGCTCGTCGAAGGCCTGTTGCCGACCCTGCTCACTCCGCTGCGGACGATGGAGGCGGACCGGGGCACCACCCGCAAGACCCTGTGGCGGCTCTTCGACGGGGCGCTGGTCGAGTCCGTGCTGATGCGCTACCCCGGCCGCGTGACGATGTGCGTGTCGTCCCAGGCCGGATGCGGCATGGCCTGCCCGTTCTGCGCCACCGGACAGGCGGGGCTGCAGCGGAACATGTCGGCCGCCGAGATCGTCGAGCAGGTGCTTGCCGGGTCCCGGGCGTTGCAGCGTGGTGAGGTGCCGGGCGGCACCGGGCGGGTGTCCAACGTGGTGTTCATGGGCATGGGGGAGCCGCTGGCCAACTACAAGGCCGTGATGACCGCCGTCCGGAGACTCACCGACCGGCCGCCGGACGGGCTGGGCATGTCCGCGCGGGGGGTGACCGTGTCCACCGTCGGCCTGGTGCCACGGATGCACCAGCTGGCCGATGAGAACATCCCGGTGACGCTGGCGCTGTCGCTGCACGCGCCCGACGACGAGCTGCGCGACGAGCTGGTGCCGGTCAACACGCGGTGGAAGGTCGCAGAGACCGTCGATGCCGCTTGGCAGTACGCCGCGCGCACCCGGCGACGGGTGTCCATCGAGTACGCCATGATGCGCGGCATCAACGACCAGGCCTGGCGGGCCGACCTGCTCGGCGACCTGCTCCGGTCCTATGGGGACTGGGGCTGGGTGCACGTCAACCTGATCCCCCTCAACCCCACGCCGGGTTCACGGTGGACCGCCTCCGACCCCGCCGACGAGACGGAGTTCGTACGCCGCCTCGAGGCTAAGGGCGTGCCGACCACGGTCCGCGACACCCGCGGGCAGGAGATCGACGGCGCCTGCGGGCAGCTGGCCGCGGCGCCGACCTGAGGGTCACTGGTCAACTGCCGCGGGACTCGGCCTCGATGTGTCCACCACCGGGGCCCTGCGGCCCGTCCCAGCCCGGCCGAGCAGTTGGCCACGTTTACGTGGCGCGGTGAGCCGATACGGGGGTGCGCGCACGTAAAGCAGCAGTTGGCCACGTTTACGTGGCGCAGGGGACGGGACGGGCGGCAGCGGGTCGCGGTCCGTCACCAGCCTCACCAGGCCTGGGCCACCAGGTCGCCGAACAGCTCGTGCTCGTCCACGTCGGCTCCGCGGGCGCGGAACCACGTACACACGTTGGTGCAGTCGCGCTGCAGCATCTCCAGGCCGCGAGGGTTGCCCACGATGTCGACCACCTGCGGCCAGTCGATGATCACCAACCGCTCGTCGGCCGCGAGGATGTTGTACGGCGACAGGTCGCCGTGCGCGATCTGACGGCGGGCGAGCACACCCATCGCCTCGCGGAGCTGACCGAACCAGATGTCGCGCAACCGCGGGTCGGGCCTGGTCTGCGCCAGCCGTGGGGCGGCGGCGCCGTCGACCGAGACATATTCCATCAGCAGCTCGACCCCGTCGATCTGCACCGGGTACGGCACCGGCACCCCCGCCGACCACAGCGAGCACAGCGCCTGCCACTCCGCGGCGGCCCACTGGCCGGCCGCCACCGCCCGCCCGTGCGCGGTGGACCTGGCCAGCGCGCGGGCGTCCCGGGTGTTGCGCGTGCGGCGGCCATCGGTGTAGGCCGCGCTGCGATGAAACGTCCGGTGCTCGGTGCTGCGGAAGCGCTTGGCCGCGAGCACGCTGGTGCGCCTCGCATCGTGCGCGGAGGTGCGGTCGAGCAGGAAGACGTCGGCCTCCTTGCCGGTCTTGAGCACGCCGAGCTCGGTGTCGACCGCCGAGTCGTCGGTGACCACCCAGCCCGGACGAGGCAGCGGCCCGCGGGCGCCACGCTCGACGGTGTTCCAGGTGGACCAGCGCTGGTCGTCGCGCAGCGCCTCGTCGACCGGGGTGAAGTCAAAGTTGAACGGGTCTGATGCTGAAGCAGACATGTGCTGGGGCTCCGAGGTGAGGTGACGCACCCCGTCGGGCCGCGGTCGGCGGCTCAGCCAGGTGTGCGTCGTGCGGGGGGCATGTGGACAGCCCCACGGACCGTGGTGGACATCTGACGCCTCCTCTCCGCACCCGGGCAGTGCGCCCGGCCAGCAGCATGGTGTCGCGTCCCCGACGAAGCAAGCGCATTATTTTCGGCAGGCGTCTGGCTCACCGCGGTTGGTCGTGGCTAGATGTGCACATGGGTGCCTATGAGCAGACGTACCAGCGCAGCATCGACGACCCCGAAGGCTTCTGGGGCGAACAGGCAGCGGCTATCGACTGGATCCGCAAGCCGAGTCGGGTGCTCGACCAGTCCACCGCGCCGTTTGTGCGGTGGTTCCCCGATGCCACTCTCAACACGTGCTTCAACGCGCTCGACCGGCATGTGGCCGGCGGCCGGGCCGACCAGCCGGCGATCATCTACGACAGCCCGGTGACCGGGACGCAGCGGACGCTGACGTACGCGCAGCTGACCGACCAGGTCGCCGCCTTCGCCGGCGCGCTGCGGCGGCTGGGCGTGGGCAAGGGCGACCGGGTCGTGCTCTACCTGCCGATGGTGCCCGAGGCCGTGGTGGCGATGCTGGCCTGTGCCCGGCTCGGTGCGGTGCACTCGGTGGTGTTCGGCGGGTTCGCGCCGAACGAGCTGGCGGTCCGCATCGACGACGCCAAGCCCAAGGTGGTGGTGGCCGCCTCGTGCGGGATCGAGCCGACCCGGGTGGTGGAGTACAAGCCGATGCTCGACAAGGCGCTCGAGCGAGCCGAGCATCAGCCGGACTTCTGCGTGGTGCTACAGCGACCGCAGGTCGAAGCGGCGATGACCGAGGGTCGCGACGTCGACTGGGAGGTCGCGATGGAGGCCGGTCGCGCCGACCCCGCCGAGTGCGTCGAAGTGGCAGCGACCGACCCGCTGTACGTGCTGTACACCTCCGGCACCACCGGCAAGCCCAAGGGGATCGTGCGCGACAACGGCGGGCATGCCGTCGCGTTGGCGTGGTCGATGTCCAACATCTACGACGTGTCGCCCGGCGACGTCTGGTGGACCGCCTCCGACGTCGGCTGGGTCGTCGGGCACTCCTACATCGTCTATGCGCCGCTGCTGGTCGGCGCCACCTCGGTGCTGTTCGAGGGCAAGCCGGTCGGCACGCCTGACGCCGGTGCCTTCTGGCGGGTGGTGGCCGAGCATCGCGTCGGTGCGCTGTTCACCGCCCCGACGGCCTTTCGGGCCATCCGCAAGGCCGACCCGGACGCGGCGCTGCTCGCCGAGCACGACGTCTCCAGCCTGCGCACGCTCTTCCTGGCCGGAGAGCGGCTCGACCCCGACACCTACCACTGGGCCGCCGACACCCTGGGCATACCCGTCGTGGACCACTGGTGGCAGACCGAGACCGGGTGGGCGATCGCGGCCAACCTCCGGGGCCTCGAGCCGATGCCGATCAAGCCCGGGTCGCCCAGCCTCCCGGTGCCGGGGTGGCACGTGCGGGTGCTGGATTCGGACGGACAGGAGTGCCCACCGGACGTGGAGGGCGCGATCTGCGTCCAGCTGCCGATGCCGCCGGGGGCGCTGACGACGCTGTGGAACGACGACGAGCGCTTTGTGGAGTCGTACCTGTCCACCCACGAGGGCCACTACCTGTCCGGGGACGGCGGCCACGTCGACGCCGATGGCTACGTGTTCGTGATGGGGCGCTCCGACGACGTCATCAACGTCGCCGGCCACCGGTTGTCGACCGGGTCGATGGAAGCGGTGCTCGCCGCACACCCGTTGGTGTCCGAGTGCGCGGTCGTGGGGGTCGCCGACGAGATGAAGGGTCAGCTGCCGCGGGGGTACGTCGTGCTCAAGGCCGGCGCGGACGACGTGGACCCCGACGAGCTGCAGCGTGAGCTGGTCGCGGCGGTGCGCGACGAGATCGGCGCGGTCGCGGCGTTCCGGACTGTCGTCGTGGTGCCGGGGCTGCCCAAGACGCGGTCGGGCAAGATCCTGCGGCGCTCGATGCGCGACCTCGCCGACGGCAAGGATGTCGAGGCACCGTCGACCATCGAGGATCCCGCCGTCCTGGACACCCTGCGGCCCCTCCTGTGACCCCCACCCCCCGACGATCCGCGGATTGTGGTCGCCCCATCCGCGGATTGTGGTCGGCCTTCGTCAGTGGCCGCCGATGAATGGCGACATCGCGCGGGCCAGCAGGCTCGGGCGTCCGGTGAGGCGTTCCTCGGCGTCGGCGGCCCCCATCGCGCGCAGCCCGGCGTTGATCTGCGCCCAGCGCAGCGGCTCGGGCTCCCACTGCCGCGAACGGTGACCCACCCAGGGCAGCCGCACGATCTCGGTGTCGCGACCCGTGATCAGGTCGGCAAGGGTGCGGCCCGCTAGCTGAGCGGTGCCGACACCGTCGCCGACGTACCCGCCTGCCCACGCCAGCCCGCTGGACCGGTCGAGCCCGACCGAGGCGTGCCAGTCGCGCGGAACTCCGAGCGCACCGCCCCACCGGTGCGTGAATTGAACGCCATCCAGCACCGGGAAGAGCTCGCGGACCGTGGCCTCCAGGTGGCCGAACACGGCCGGCTCCCGGTCGTACGCCGGGCGGACCCGCGAGCCGAAGTGGTACGGGGCGCCGCGTCCGCCCAGCGCCAGCCGTCCGTCGGCGGTGCGCTGGGCGTAGATGATGAGGTGTCGCAGATCGGTCAGGGTCTCGCGCCGGGCCAGCCCGAGTTGCGTCCACACCGAGTCCGGGAGAGGTTCGGTCGCCACCATCAGCGAGTACACCGGTACGAGCGTGCGTCCCTCGCCGGCGAGGGATCCGGTGTAGCCCTCCGCGGCGCGCACCACCACCTCGGCGCGCACCGGCCCGGTGTCGGTGTCCACCCGTCCGGGCGCGATCTTCCGGACGGCGGTGTGCTCGAAAATGTCCACCCCACGGCGTTCGACCGCGCGGGCCAGCCCGCGCACCAGCCGCGCCGGGTGAATCGCCGCGCAGTGGGGGGTCCAGGTCGCGCCGAGCGCATCGGCGACATCCACCCGCGCTCGCGCCCCGGCCCCGTCGAGGAGCTCGAGGTCCTCCGGACCCTGGCCCCAGGCGCGGGCGTGCCGCACGGTGGCCTGCAGCCGCTGCAGCTGAACGGGCGTGCGTGCCAGCGAAAGGGTGCCTCCGCGCGTGTAGTGCGCGTCGATTCCCTCCACCTCCGCCACGGCGCCGACGTCGCGCACGCTCTGTTGCAGGGCACGCAGCTGGCGCAGGGCGCCGTCGCGACCGCCGTGGGCTCCGCGGTTGCGTGCGAGGTGCTCGGGCGAGGCCGGGAACAGCGCCGAGCACCAGCCACCGTTGCGGCCCGATGCACCGAAGCCGGCAACCTCGCGCTCGAGCACGGCAATGCGCAGCGTCGGGTCGAGCAGCGACAGGTGATAGGCCGTCCACAGCCCGGTGAAGCCCGCGCCCACCACGGCCACGTCGACGTCGACGGCGCCCGGCAGCCGTGATCGTGGCGACCAGTCCTCACCCGCGGTCGCGTGCCACAGCGAGAGGGACTCGTACGCCGCAGCCGGCGGTGACGACGTGCGGGGGCTCAGCGCACACCCCACGAGTAGGTCTGTTTGCGCAACCGCAGGTAGACGAACGTCTCCGTCGAGCGCACACCGGGGAGCGTCCGGATGCGGTGGGACAAGATGTCGAGCAGCTCCTCGTCGCTCTCGCAGACGACCTCGGCCAGCAGGTCGAAGCTGCCCGCGGTGATCACCACGTAGTCGATCTCGCTCATGGCGGACAGGGCGTCGGCCACGCCGTCGAGCTCACCCTCCACGCGGATGCCGATCATGGCCTGACGGGCGAAACCGAGCTCGAGGGGGTCGGTGACCGCCACGATCTGCATCGCTCCGCTGTCGACCAGTCGCTGCACCCGCTGCCGTACGGCCGCCTCCGACAACCCCACCGCCTTGCCGATGGCGGCGTATGGACGGCGGCCGTCCTGCTGCAGCTGCTCGATGATGGCCTTGGACGTGGGGTCCAGCGCGGACGCCCCCGATCCGTTCGAACGTCGCGTCACGACGTGCATCCTGACCGTGCAGACCGTCACCGCACAACCCTCTATCGCCTGCAATCCGTAGCGAAACACAACTGTGACGACGGATTCGCTTGTCTGCACCCCCGTCCTCTGCGAGGCTTCGCCGCGTGAAGGCCCCAGGTCACTGTGACGTCTCCGACGGTCGGTGCACGGTGTTCGCCGTCCCGTTCGGCCCCAGGGAAGGATCCCACCCATGAGTAACCGCCGCCGTCTGATCACACCGCCCCGCGGCTTCGGCGCCCCGGTGAGTCGTCGCTCGGTGCTCCGGGGGGCGTCCTTCGGTGCCCTTGGTCTCGCCGGTGGCGGCCTGCTGTCGGCTTGCGGTACTGAGGGCGCCAGCCAGAGCGAGGCCTCATGCGAGAGCGAGGACCTCTCCGACAGCGAAAAGGCGGTCACCTGGTCGAACTGGCCGTACTACATCGACCCCACGGGGCAGGCCGACGCCACGCTTGCCGCGTTCCAGGAGAGCACCGGGATCACGGTCAAGTACAACAACGACGTCAACGACAACGCCGCCTTCTACGGCAAGGTGCGCAACCAGCTCGGCGCCTGCGAGTCGACCGGCCGCGATATGTTCACGCTCACCGACTGGATGGCCGCGAAGATGATCGGCCTGGGCTGGCTCCAGGAGCTGGACAAGGCCAACCGGCCCAACTTCGAGGCCAACCTGCTGGAGAACCTCCGCAGCCCGTCATGGGACCCCGAGCGCAAGTACAGCGTGCCGTGGCAGAGCGGACTCACCGGGATCGCCTACAACGCCGACGAGATCGGTGAGGTGGGCTCGTTCGAGGACCTGGTCACCCGTCCCGAGCTCAAGGGACGCATGACGTTGCTCAGCGAGATGCACGACACGATGCTGTTCATGCTGCTCATCATCGGCGCCGACCCTGTGGACTTCACCGACGACGAATGGGGGACGGCGCTGGACAAGCTGGAGGAGGTCAAGGACTCCGGCCAGGTCCGACAGTTCACCGGCAACGAGTACACCCAGGACCTCGGACAGGGCAACATCCTTGCCTGCGAGGCCTGGTCGGGAGACGTCTTGCAGCTGCAGCTGGACAACCCGGCGATCAAGTTCGTCGCTCCCGAGGAGGGGCTGGCGTTGTGGAGCGACAACTCGCTCGTCCCCAACAAGGCGACGCACAAGGCCAACGCCGAGAAGCTGATGGACTACTACTACGATCCCGAGGTTGCCGCCGAGCTGGCGGCATATGTGAACTACATCTGCCCGGTCGTCGGCGCCCAGGATGCCATGACCAAGATCGCCCCCGACCTCGCTGAGAACGTGCTGATCTTCCCCGACGACACGCTGCTGTCGAACACCTACGACTTCATGGGCCTGAGCGCGGAGCAGGAGCAGCAGTACCAGGATGACTTCGCCCGGGTGATCGGGGCCTGACCGTTCATGCCCGCTGACCCGGTGTCCGGGGCCCCGCCGCCGGGGGACCTGCAGCTGCTCTCGCTCACCAAGCGCTTCGGCGAATTCACCGCCGTCGACGACCTCGACCTCGTGGTGCCGGCGGGCTCGTTCTTCGCCCTGCTGGGCCCCTCGGGCTGTGGCAAGACCACCACCTTGCGCATGGTCGCGGGTCTTGAGGTGCCCACGACCGGCGAGGTCAGGCTCGGTGAGCAGGACATCACCTGGGCCAAGCCCTACAAGCGCCCGGTCAACACGGTCTTCCAGAGCTATGCGTTGTTCCCGCATCTGACGGTGTACGAGAACGTCGCCTTCGGCCTGCGCAGGCAGGGCCGCAAGGAGGTGACCGAGCCGGTCCGCGACATGCTCCGGCTGGTCGAGCTGGAGAGTTTCGGGGCTCGCAAACCCGCACAGCTGTCCGGCGGTCAACAGCAGCGGGTGGCCCTGGCGCGTGCGCTGATCAACCAGCCGCAGGTGCTGCTGCTGGACGAACCACTCGGTGCCCTGGATCTCAAGCTCCGTCGGCAGATGCAGATCGAGCTCAAGAGCATCCAGGGCGAGGTCGGCACCACGTTCGTGCATGTCACGCACGATCAGGAGGAAGCCATGACGATGGCCGACACGATCGCGGTGATGCACCGTGGCGTGATCGAGCAGATGGGGTCCCCGGCCGAGCTGTACGAGAGCCCGCGAACCACGTTCGTCGCCAACTTCCTGGGCCAGTCCAACCTCGTGCCCTGCGCCATCAACGGTCGAGACGGCGGTGACCTAGTCATCGACGCCCAAGGCGCACTGGTGCGGATGCCTGCCGAGCGCGCGCAGGTGCACCAGGGCAAGGCTTGGCTGGGTGTGCGTCCAGAGAAAATCATCCTGGGGTCTCCGGGGGAGGACCTGCCGGGAAACAGCCTCGGCGAGGCGCGCATCGTCGACGTCAGCTTCGTCGGGGTCAGCACGCAGTACCTGGTGCGGACCTCGTGGGGCCAGGAGCTGATGGCCTTCGAGCAGAACACCGGGGCCCGGCCGCTCATGCGCGCCGGTGACCAGGTGCACGTCCGGTTCGCTGGTGCCCACGCGTTCCTCCTCGACCACGACCAGGATGCGCGGGCCGGGGTGGACGAGGACTCGGCGGCGTGACCAGCTCGGCTGGCGCGCCCAGCGTCGCGCCGGAGCTGGCGCCCGACGGGGACGCCTCCTCACCGCCGCGCCGACGTCGTAGCAGTGCGTGGTTCCTGCTGCTGCCGGGGGCCCTGTGGCTTGTCGCCTTTTTCCTCACCCCGATGGTGCAGCTGGTCGCAACGAGCCTGTACGACCCGTCCGGCTCCGAGGAGACCGGATACGCGATGACCTGGGCGTGGGGCAACTATGTCGACGCCCTGGACTTCTACCTGGAGCCGTTCGTCCGAGGCTTCGCCTACTCAGCGATCGCGACGGCGCTGTGCCTGGTCATCGGCTACCCGCTGGCGTACGCGATCGCGTTCAAGGCCGGGCGCTGGAAGAACCTCATGCTGGTGCTGGTCATCGCGCCGTTCTTCACCAGCTTCCTGGTGCGGACGCTGGCGTGGAAGCTGATCCTGTCCGACAACGGGTTCGTGGTCGGCATCGCCAAGACTCTGGGGCTGATCGCCGACGACGGGCGGCTGCTGGCCACCGGGTTCGCCGTCGTCGCCGGCCTGACGTACAACTTCCTGCCGTTCATGGTGCTGCCGCTCTACGTGAGCCTGGAGAAGATCGACCACCGCCTGATCGAGGCCGCCGGCGACCTCTACTCCTCACCCGCACAGGGGTTCCGCAAGGTCACGCTGCCACTGTCGATGCCGGGTGTCGTGGCGGGCACGCTGCTGACCTTCATTCCCTCGGCCGGAGACTTCATCAACGCCCAGCTGCTCGGGGACACCACGACCCAGATGATCGGCAACGTCATCGAGTCCCGCTTCGAGGTGGGTGACTACCCGGCGGCGGCAGCGCTGTCGGTCACGCTGATGGTGCTGATCGTCGCGATGGTCGCGATCTACATCCGCCGGGCCGGTACGGAGGAGCTGCTGTGATCCGGCTCGGCCGGTGGGTCTCCGACCACGCGATTATGGCCATCGGCGCGGTCGTGCTCGCCTACATGTTCGTGCCGATCGTCATCGTGGTCCTGATGTCGTTCAACCGACCGGCCAGTCGGTCGGCCTACACCCTGGACGCCTTCACTCTCGACAACTGGCTGCACCCGTGCGAGCCGGAGGGGTTGTGCTCGTCGCTGGTCACGAGCATGCAGATCGGCCTGCTGGCCACCTTTGCCTCCACCGTGCTGGGGACCCTGATGGCCTTCGCGTTGGTGCGGCACAGCTTCCGCGGCCGGGCGGCCACCAATGTGGTCATCTTCTTGCCGATGGCCTCGCCCGAGGTCGTGATGGGCGCCTCACTGCTGGCGCTGTTCGTGTCGGTCGGCTTCGGCGGCGTGCTGGGGTTCTGGACCATCCTCGTCGCCCACATCATGTTCTGCCTGTCGTTCGTGGTGGTGACCGTACGCGCCCGTCTGCAGGGCATGGACTCACGCCTGGAGCAGGCCGCGATGGACCTCTACGCCACCGAGGCACAGGCGTTCTGGCGGGTGACGTTCCCGCTGGTGTTTCCCGGCATCCTGTCGGCGGCGCTGCTGGCCTTCGCGCTCAGCTTCGACGACTTCATCATCACCAACTTCAACTCCGGGCAGACCACGACGTTCCCGATGTTCGTGTGGGGGGCGGCCCAGCGTGACGTGCCCATGCAGATCAACGTGGTGGGGACAGCGATGTTCGCGCTCGCCGTGGTCGCCGTGCTGTCGGGGGAGATGCTTCGCCGGCGTCGAGAGCGCGTGCAGTGACCCGTCGCCGTACTCGTAGGGTGGGCCAGGAGAGGAGCCGTCAATGAGCGACGACCTGCTGCAGCGCCACCGGGCGGTCATGCCCTCGTGGCTGGCGCTGTACTACGACGAGCCGATGGAGATCGTGTCCGGTGCGGGCTGCCGGGTCACGACGGGGGACGGCCGGACCTATCTGGACTTCTTCGCCGGCATCCTCACCAACATGCTCGGTTACGCGGTGCCCGAGGTGCAGGCGGCCATCAAGGAGCAGGTGGACCGCGGGGTGGTGCACACCTCGACGCTCTATCTGCTGCGTGGGCAGGTGCAGCTCGCCGAGAAGATCGCGGCGCTGTCGGGCATCCCCGACGCCAAGGTCTTCTTCGCCACGTCCGGGACCGAGGCCAACGAGGCGGCGCTGCTGCTGGCGACCCAGGCGCGGCGCAGCAACCAGGTCATCGCCCTGCGCAACAGCTATCACGGCCGGGCATTCGCCACCGTCGGCGTGACCGGCAACCGTGGCTGGTCGGCATCGAGCCTGTCACCGCTGCAGGTCACGTACGCGCAGAGCGGCTACCGGCTGCGCAGCTCGTTCCGCGAGCTGCCCGACGAGGCCTACGTCGCAGCCTGCGTGCAGGACCTGCGTGAGCTGCTGGCGACCACGACCGCCGGCGATGTCGCATGCATGATCGCCGAGCCGGTGCAGGGCGTGGGCGGCTTCGCGATCCCGCCGGACGGGCTGCTCGGGGCATACCAGGAGGTGCTGGACGAGCACGGGATCCTCTTTGTGTCCGACGAGGTGCAGACGGGGTGGGGACGCACCGGCGACCACTTCTGGGGCTACGAGGGGCAGCGGGTGCGGCCAGACGCGCTGACGTTCGCCAAGGGGCTCGGCAACGGGGTGGCGATCGGCGGCGTGGTTGGTCGCCCTGAGCTGATGGACTGCCTCGGTGCCAACTCGATCTCGACCTTCGGTGGCAACCCGGTGGCCACTGCGGCGGCCAACGCCACGCTGGACTACGTGCTCGAGCACGACCTCCAGAAGCAGGCGGCGGTCGTTGGTCGGCTGTTGCTGGACGGGTTGCGCGACTCGCTCGGGGACGTGCCGGCAGTTGCCGAGGTCCGCGGCAAGGGGTTGATGATCGGCATCGAGATGGTGGTGCCTGGTGGCGTCGACCCTGACCCGGCGGCTGCGGCTGCGGTCATGGAGGCCACCCGGGCGCGCGGGCTGCTCATCGGCAAGGGCGGGCTGCACGGCAACTGCCTGCGGGTGGCGCCGCCGCTGACGCTCGGCGAGGCGGACGCTCGCGAGGGGCTGGGGCTGCTGGTGGATGCCGTGCGCGCCGTCGCCGGCTGACCCCGCGGGTCCCTGCCCACGGTAGTGGGCGCAGATCCGGCACCCAGGGCGCCGTACGTGACGGATTCTTGCCCACTGTGCCGCGCCGACTCGCGCACGCCTGTGGACGGTTGTGGCGCCGCCACGCAATCGACCGACGCTCACAGGTATGCCGAGGCCCAGCGTCCTGCCTGCCGACCTGCGTACGGTGCCGTTCACCGTGGCCCAGGCGCGCCAGCGCGGGCTGTCGGGGGCGGCCCTGGAGGGCGCGCGGTTCCGTTCGATGCTGTACGACGTGTACGTCGCCGCCGACCAGCCGCTGTCGCTGCGGCTGTGGGTGGCCGCGGCCCGGCTGGTCGTGCCCGGCGACGCCGTCGTTCACCACCTCACCGGCCTGCACGTGCACGGCGTCTGGGTGGGTGCCGCGTGGCCGCTGCGGTTCGCGAGTACCGATCGCCGTCACGTCCGGCGGATGCCGCTGCAGGTGGCCCGAGTGCAGCGTCTGCCGCCGGCCGACGGGGGCGTCGCCACGGCGGCCTCCTGCTTCGCCGCTGGCTGTGCCGATCTCGACCTCGTCGACGCCGTGACAGCTGGCGACCAACTGCTGCACCTCGGGAGGTGTACGCACGCGGAGCTGACCGCCGCCGTGGCCGCCCACCGTGGCCGCGGGGCACCGATGGCGCGGCGGGCGCTCGCCCTCGTACGCGAGCGGTCGGAGTCGCCGCGCGAGACCCTCGTACGGCTGCTGCTGGTGCTGGCCGGGCTGCCGGAGCCGCGCTGCAACGTGGTCATCGGCACGGGCCGGTCCGCCATCGGACGCGGCGACATGGTTTACGACGGGTACGCGCTGGTCGTCGAGTACGACGGGCGCCAGCACGCGGACTCGGCCGTCCAGTGGGAGCGTGACCTCGAGCGGCTGGACGACTTCGCCGACTCACGCTGGCGGCACATCCGCGTCACAGCCGCCCGCTTGCGCCGGCCGCGGGACGTCGTGTGGCGGGTGCATGCAGCGCTGACGGCAGCGGGCTACGCGGGGCCGGCGCCGTCCTTCGGGCCGGACTGGGTGGAGTTGTTCGAGAGGCGTACGGCGGCGCGGCGAGCCGCGGAGTCCCCGCGAGCGGACAGCTGGTCGCAGCACTGGGTGTCGCGCGTGGACGCCGGTAGTGGGCGCAGATCCGTCACGATCGGCGCCGTACGTGCCGGATTCGTGCCCACTGTCGGGGGAGCCGGCGCTACAGCCGCGACCACGCCTCGGTGAGCACCGAGCGGAGGATCTGCTCGATCTCGTCGAAGTGCGACTGGTCGCAGATGAGCGGCGGCGCCAGCTGGATCACCGGGTCGCCCCGGTCGTCGGCGCGGCAGTAGAGCCCGGCGTCGAACAGCGCCTTGGACAAGAAGCCGCGCAGCAGCCGCTCCGACTCGTCGTCATCGAAGGTCTCCTTCGTCGCCTTGTCCTTGACGAGCTCGATGCCGTAGAAGTACCCGTCGCCGCGTACGTCACCGACGATCGGCAGGTCACCCAGCTGTTCCAGGGTGGCGCGGAACGCACCCTCGGTGCTGCGGACGTGCTCGTTGAGCTGCTCGCGCTCGAAGATGTCGAGGTTGGCCATGGCGACCGCGGTCGAGACGGGGTGCCCGCCGAAGGTGTAGCCGTGGGCGAACATCTCGTTCCCGCTGGCGAACGGCTCGAACAGCCGGTCGGTCGCGACCATCGCCCCCAGCGGTGAGTAGCCCGAGGTGAGCCCCTTGGCGCAGGTGATGATGTCGGGCTGGTAGCCGTAGCGCTCGGCGGCGAACATGTGGCCGAGCCGCCCGAAGGCGCAGATCACCTCGTCGGACACCAGCAGCACGTCGTGCTTGTCGCAGATCTCGCGAACCCGCTGGAAGTAGCCCGGCGGGGGCGGGAAGCAGCCGCCGGAGTTCTGCACCGGCTCGAGGAAGACCGCGGCGACGGTGTCAGCGCCCTCGAACTCGATAGCCTCATCAATGCGGTCCGCCGCCCACCGGCCGAACGCCTCTGGGTCGTCACCGTGAACCGGTGCGCGATAGATGTTGGTGTTCGGCACCCGGAACGTGCTCGGCACCAGCGGCTCGAAGGGCGCCTTCATGCCGGGCAGGCCGGTGATCGACAGCGCTCCCTGCGGGGTGCCGTGGTAGGCGATGGCACGGCTGATCACCTTGTGCTTGGTCGGCTTGCCGGTGAGCTTGAAGTACTGCTTGGCCAGCTTCCAGGCGCTCTCCACGGCCTCGCCGCCGCCGGTGGTGAAGAAGACCTTGTTGAGGTCACCGGGCGCATAGCCGGCGATCCGGTCGGCGAGCTGGATGGCCGTCGGGTGGGCGTACGACCACAGCGGGAAGAACGCGAGCTCCCCGGCCTGCTTGGCGGCGGCTTGGGCGAGCTCGTTGCGGCCATGACCCACCTGCACCACGAACAGCCCGGACAGCCCGTCGAGATAACGCCTGCCTCGCACGTCGTAGATGTAGGCCCCGTCGCCGCGCACGATCGTGGGCACGTCGCTGGTCCGGTACGTCGAGTGCCGGGTGAAGTGCATCCACAGGTGGTCACGCGCCGAGTCTTGCAACGCAGCCTGGTCTGGCTGCTGGTGCTCGTCCTGTGGCACCGTTTGCGGCGTGGTCGTCATGGGGGCTTCCTCCCGGGTCACGTGCAGGCAGTCTGCCGGACGCTGGCAGCCGCAGGCAAGTGAATCCGTCGGTCTACCTGCGTGACAGCAAACTTTTCGTGTGCCAACGTTACTCAGACAACGGATTCCGTTGCTTACCCGGGAGTGGACCATGGTTCGGTACGGCGCGCAGTTTGGCCCAGACGTGACCTTTCTTGGCGTGGCGCCCTGCGACCATGCCGACCCGGCGACGATGGCCGGCGCCGACGTCGTGATCGTGGGTGCACCGTTCGACGGTGGCACCTCGCACCGCCCGGGTACGCGCTTCGGCCCGCAGGCGATCCGGCAGGCGTGTTATCTGCCGGCCGATGGCTCCCGTCCGCACCTCGCCCTGCGCACCGACGCGCTGCGAGACCTCGACGTCCGGGATGCCGGCGACGTCGAGATGTACTCCGGCGACGCCGAGCGGTCCATCGCCGACCTGGAGGCGGCCGTGCAGGCCGTGACAGCGGCCGGCGCGGTCCCGCTGGTGCTCGGCGGCGACCACACGGTGACGCTGCCCGACGCGACCGGAGTCGCCCGCCACCACGGCTTCGGCAGGGTGTCGATGCTGCATTTCGACGCACACGCCGACACCGGTGACATCGAGTTCGGCTCGCTCTACGGCCATGGCCAGCCGATGCGCCGGCTGATCGAGTCCGGGGCGCTGCGGGGTGACCGGTTCCTGCAGATCGGGCTGCGCGGGTACTGGCCCGGTCCGCAGACGCTGGCCTGGATGGCCGAGCAGGGCATGCGGTCGTACGAGATGACCGAGATCACCGCCCGTGGCCTCGGCGCCTGCCTCACCGAGGCGTTCGACCGCGCGCTGGACGACTGCGACGCGGTGTTCCTCTCGGTGGACGTGGACGTCTGCGACCCCGGGCACGCGCCCGGCACCGGCACCCCCGAGCCCGGCGGGCTGTCGGCTCGTGAGCTGCTGGACTCGGTGCGGCGGATCTGCCTGGAGCTGCCGGTTGTCGGCATCGACGTGGTGGAGGTGTCCCCGCCGTACGACCACGCCGAGATCACCGCCTTCCTCGCCAACCGGGTCGTGCTGGAGGCGCTGAGCGCGATGGCGGCCCGACGGCACGGGCTGTCGCACGACCCGGCCGGACCGCTGCTCGAGGGTCGCTAGGGCTCAGCGAAACGCGGACTGACCGGTCAGCGCCTGGCCGACGACCAGCTGGTGCACCTCGGCCGTGCCCTCGTAGGTCAGCACCGACTCGAGGTTGTTGGCGTGTCGCAGCGGGGCGTACTCGGTGGTGATCCCGCTGGCGCCGAGGATCGTGCGGCACTCGCGGGCGATGTCCAGGGCCGCGCGGACGTTGTTGAGCTTGCCGAGGCTCACCTGAGCCGGCACCAGCGAGCCGGCCTCCTTGAGCCGGCCGAGGTGCACGGCCAGCAGCATCCCGGTGCCGAGCGCCGCGGTCATGTCGGCGAGCTTGGCCTGGGTCAGCTGGTAGCCGGTGAGCGGCTTGCCGAAGACCTCCCGCTCGCGCGCGTACGCTATCGCCGTCTCGATGCAGTCCCGAGCCGCACCGAGCGCCCCGAACACGATGCCGAGACGGGCCTCGTTGAGGCAGGTCAGCGGTCCGCCCAGGCCTCGGGCCGTCGGCAGGACTGCGTCGCTGGGCAGCCGCATCCCGTCGAACGCCAGCTCGGCGGTCACCGACGCCCGCAGCGACAGCTTGTGCCCCATCTCCGTCGCGGAGAAGCCGGCGGTGTCGGTGGGAACGACGAAGCCGCGAACGCCGTCTTCGGTGCGCGCCCACGCCACCGCGACGTCGGCGACGGTGCCGTTGGTGATCCACATCTTGGTGCCGTCGAGGATCCAGTCGGCGCCGTCGCCGGTCCCGTCCCGGCGGGCAGTGGTGCGCATCGAGGCTGGGTCGGAGCCGGCGTCGGACTCGGTCAGCCCGAAGCATCCGATCGCCTCACCTGCGGCCATCGCCGGCAGCCACCGCTGCTTGTGTGCCTCGCTGCCGAATTGGTGGATGGCGAACATCGCCAGCGACCCCTGCACCGACACCAAGCTGCGCAGCCCCGAGTCGACGGCCTCGAGCTCGTGGCAAGCCATCCCGTAGGCCACCACCGAGGTGCCGGCGCAGCCGTACCCGTCGAGGTGCATCCCGAGCAGGCCGAGACCGCCGAACTCCTTGGCCAGGTCGCGAGCCGGCACCGTGCCGGACTCGAACCACGCGGCGACGTACGGGCGCAGCCGGTCGGTGCCCAGCTGGCGAACGGTGTCGCGGATGGCGCGCTCCTCGTCGTCGAGCAGCTGGTCGAGGGCGACGAGCTCGAGCGGGGACATCGATGCGGGGGCCACCGGTCGAGCCTAGTCCCGCCGTCGCGCGCCACGCTGCGCCACGTCAACGTGGCTGGGCGATCCTTCGCGGGGCGCCGGCCACTCGTAAAGGGTCACTCCGGCACGTAAGGCACAGGGGTACCGAGCCCAACGCTTACCACGGATCCCGTTGCCAAACCCCGCTGGGACCGCGAAGATGCGTTGCAGACCGCGATTTGACCACTGAAACCGGCGTCCAGGGAGTAACACACTGTGTCCGACAAGCGCACCTTCCGCAACTTTGTCGACGGCAAGGCAGTCGACGCGGTCGACGGCTCGACGTACGACGTCATCGACCCCGTGACCGGCGCCGTGTACGCCACCGCCCCGCTGTCTGGTGCCGAGGACGTCGACCGGGCGGCCCGGGCGGCCGCCACGGCCTTCGAGACCTGGCGCGACACCACCCCGAGCGAGCGTCAGCAGGCGCTGCTCAAGCTTGCCGACGCCCTGGAGTCACGTGCCGACGAGGTCGTCGCGGTCGAGAGCAAGGACACCGGCAAGCCCGTGCACATGACCATGAGCGAGGAGATCCCGCCGATGGTCGACCAGATCCGGTTCTTCGCCGGTGCCGCCCGGGTGCTCGAAGGCAGGTCCGCGGGGGAGTACATGGCCGGTCACACCTCGTTCGTGCGCCGCGAACCGGTCGGCGTCTGCGCACAGGTCACACCCTGGAACTACCCGATCATGATGGCGATCTGGAAGATCGCGCCCGCGCTGGCTGCCGGCAACACCGTCGTGCTCAAGCCGAGCGACACCACCCCGGCGTCGACGACGCTGCTGGCCGAGATCGCCGCGGAGTTCTTCCCCGCCGGGGTGCTCAACGTCGTGTGCGGCGACCGGGACACCGGCCGCGCGCTGGTCGCGCACCCGACGCCGGCGATGGCCTCCATCACCGGGTCCGTACGCGCCGGTACCGAGGTCGCGCGCTCGGCTGCCGACGACGTCAAGCGCGTGCACCTCGAGCTGGGCGGCAAGGCGCCGGTGATGGTCTTCGACGACGCCGACGTGGTGGCGGCCGCGGAGGCGATCGCCGTCGCGGGCTACTTCAACGCCGGGCAGGACTGCACCGCGGCCACCCGGGTGCTCGCCGGCCCGCGGGTGCACGACGACTTCGTCGCGGCGCTCACCGAGCAGGCGCGGGCGACCCGGACGGGCCGGCCCGACGACGAGGACGTGCTCTACGGCCCGGTCAACAACGCCACCCAGCTCGAGCGGGTGAGCGGCATGGTCGACCGGCTGCCCGACCACGCCTCGCTCGGCACCGGCGGGGAGCGGGTCGCCGGCGACCTGGCCGACGGCTACTTCTACGCGCCGACAGTGGTGTCGGGGCTGCGACAGGACGACGAGCAGATCCAGGACGAGATCTTCGGGCCGGTCATCACCGTGCAGCGCTTCAGCGACGAGGACGAGGCGGTGCGCTGGGCCAACGGCGTGCAGTACGGGCTGGCATCCAGCGTCTGGACCCGGGACCACGGGCGGGCAATGCGGATGTCGCGGCGGCTCGACTTCGGCACGGTGTGGATCAACACCCACATCCCGCTGGTCGCGGAGATGCCGCACGGCGGCTTCAAGCACTCCGGCTACGGCAAGGACCTGTCGATGTACGGGCTCGAGGACTACACCCGCATCAAGCACGTCATGACCAATATCGATGCCTGAACCGATGCGGATCCTCGTCGTCGGGGCCGGCGGGGTCGGGTCGGCCTTCGTCGCCATCGCCACCCGGCGGCCGTTCTTCCAGGCATGCGTGATCGCCGACTACGACGAGTCTCGTGCGCAGGTCGCCGCGAAGGCCGGCGGTGACCGGTTCAGCGCCGGCCGGGTCGACGCGTCGTCGGCGGAGTCGGTGGCGGCACTGTGCCGCGAGCACCGCATCACCCACGTGCTCAACGCCGTCGACCCCCGCTTCGTGCTGCCGATCTTCGACGGCGCGTACGCCGCGGGCGCCGACTACCTCGACATGGCGATGTCGCTGTCCCGCCCGCACCTGGAGCGGCCCTACACCGACGTGGGTGTCAAGCTCGGCGACGAGCAGTTCGCGGCGGCCGGGCAGTGGGAGGGCGCGGGCCGGCTCGCGCTGGTGGGCATCGGCGTCGAGCCGGGACTGTCCGACGTGTTCGCGCGCTACGCCGCGGACCGCCTGTTCAGCCGGATCGACGAGATCGGCGTCCGCGACGGGGCGAACCTGACCGTCGACGGCTTCGACTTCGCGCCGTCGTTCTCCATCTGGACCACGATCGAGGAGTGCCTCAACCCGCCGGTGATCTGGGCCGACGGGCGCTGGTCCACCACCGAGCCGTTCAGCGACCCGGAGGTGTTCGACTTCCCCGAGGGGATCGGGCCGGTCGAGTGCGTCAACGTCGAGCACGAGGAAGTGGTCCTCATGCCGCGCTGGATCGACGCCCGGCGGGTGACGTTCAAGTACGGCCTTGGCGAGGAGTTCATCGGGGTGCTCAGGACGCTGCACAAGCTCGGGCTGGACCGCACCGAACCGGTGCGCGTGGGGGGCGCCGAGGTCAGTCCGCGTGACGTGGTTGCCGCCTGCCTGCCCGACCCGGCGACCCTCGGCGACGCCATGCGCGGCAAGACCTGCGCCGGTGTCTGGGTGACCGGCGCCGGCACCGACGGCCAGCCGCGCTCGACGTACCTCTACCACGTCGTCGACAACGAGTGGTCGATGCGTGAGTACGGCCATCAGTGCGTCGTGTGGCAGACGGCTGTCAACCCGGTCATCGCCCTCGAGCTGCTCGCCACCGGCGTATGGGGCGGCGTCGGGGTGCTCGGACCGGAGGCGTTCGACGCCGTGCCGTTCCTCGACCTGCTCACCGACTACGGCACGCCGTGGGGGATGCGCGAGCAGTAGCCGGACGGCTCCCGCCTTGCGCTCCCGCCTTGCGCTCCGCCACGTAAACGTGGCGGAGCGACCCTTCACGGGGCGCTAGGCCCGGCCCCGGCCGCGGCGGTGAGGGCGTCGGCGAGTACGTCCAGCGCCTCGGACAACAGCGCCTCGCTCAGCACCAGCGGCGGCAGCAACCGCAGCACGTTGCCGTACGTGCCGCAGGTCAGCGTCAGCACGCCGGCGGCATGGCACGCCGCGCTCACCGCCGCGGCGAGCGCGGCGTCGGGCTCGGTGCTGCCGGGTCGGACGAGCTCGATCGCCACCATCGCACCCCGACCGCGGACATCACCGATGGCCGGCACCTGCTCGGCGAGCGCACCGAGCCGGGAGAGCATCACAGCGCCGAGGCGGCGCGCCGCGCCGGGCAGATCGAGCGTGCGCATCGTCTCGATGGCGCCGAGCGCCGCCGCGCAGGCGACCGGGTTGCCGCCGTACGTGCCGCCGAGACCACCGGGGTGCACCGCGTCCATCACCTCGGCTCGACCGGTGACCGCCGCGAGCGGCATCCCCCCCGCGATGCCCTTGGCGGTTGTCACCAAGTCGGGCACGACGCCTTCGTGGTCACAGGCGAACCAGTCGCCCGTACGGCAGAAGCCGGACTGGATCTCATCGGCCACCAGCAGCACGTCGTTGTCGCGGCACCACGAAGCCAGCGCGGGCAGGAAGCCCGCCGCCGGCACCACGAAGCCACCCTCGCCCTGCACCGGCTCGATCACCACGCAGGCGACCTGGTCCGCGCCGACCGTCTTGTCGATCATCGACGTGGCCCTCAGGGCGGCCTCGGCGCCGCTGAGCGGGGCGGGCTCGCGGAACGGGTACGACATCGGCGCGCGGTACACCTCGCCCGCGAACGGCCCGAAGCCGTGCTTGTACGGCATCGACTTCGCCGTCATCGCCATCGTGAGGTTGGTGCGGCCGTGGTACGCGTGGTCAAACACCACCACCGCGTCGCGACCCGACGCCACGCGCGCGATCTTGACGGCGTTCTCCACCGCCTCGGCGCCGGAGTTGAACAGTGCGGACTTCTTGGCGTGGTCGCCGGGTGTCACCTGGGCCAGCGCCTCGCACACTTCGACGTACCCCTCGTACGGCGCCACCATGAAGCAGGTGTGCGTGAACGCAGCGGCCTGGGCCCGGACGCGGTCGACCACGTGCGGGGTGGCGTTGCCGACGCCGGTGACGCCGATGCCCGACCCGAGGTCGATGAAGCTGTTGCCGTCGACGTCGACGACCACGCCGCCGCCCGCCGCGGCCACGTAGACCGGCAGCACACTGCCCACCCCGGCCGCCACCGCCGCGCCTCGTCGGGCGTGCAGCTCTCGCGACCGCGGCCCGGGGACCTCGGTCACGACGCGTCGCTCCTGCGGCAGGTCCGGCCCACCGGCCAAGGGCGTCGGCGGGTGCTCGGTGACGGTCATGCTCGGACCCTCCTGCTGCGGAATGCGTTGTGTCCAAGTCAATACAGCACCGTTCCCAACGTCAACCCGCGCGTAGGGTGCGTTATCCGTTGTCGGCGGCCGGCGGCGCCGTGGCCGTGGCCGTCAGCGCATGGTGCACTCCCTCGACCAGCCACCGGTAGCTCTCGTCGACCGACTGCGGCAGCCCGAAGCCGTGCACCGCACGGCGGACGAGGCAGGCCGCGTGCACGGTCTCGCCCGACGCACCCAGACGGCTTTTGCCACACTGTCCTCGTGCCTGGGCCCGTACGCCGCGATGTCGTGCTGCTGGGGTCGACGGGGTCCATCGGCACCCAGGCGCTCGACGTGGTGGCCCACAACCGTGACCGCTTCCGCGTCGTTGCCCTCGCCGCCGCCGGGACGCGACCGGCGCTGCTCGCCGCCCAGGCGCTGGAGCACGAGGTCGAGGTGGTGGCCATCGCCCGCGCCAGTGCCGCCCAGGACGTCCAGCTCGCGTTGTACGCCGAGGCCAAGCGACGCGGCTGGTCGCAGGGCAATGCGCGGCTGCCGAGGCTACTCACCGGACCGGAGGCGCCCGTCGAGGTGGCCCGGCTCGGCTGCGACGTCGTCTGCAACGGGATGGACGGCGCGGCGGGCCTACGCCCGACGCTGGCTGCCCTCGAGGCGGGGACGAGCCTGGCGCTGGCCAACAAGGAGTCGCTGATCATCGGCGGCGAGCTGGTCACCGCCGCGGCGCGACCGGGACAGATCGTGCCGGTCGACTCCGAGCACTCCGCGCTCGCTCAGGCCCTGCGAGGGGAGGACCCCGCCGACATCCGGCGCCTGCTGATCACCGCCAGCGGCGGCCCGTTCCGGGGGCGCACCCGTGCCGAGCTCGCCGACGTCACTCCGGAGCAGGCGCTCGCCCACCCCACCTGGTCGATGGGCCCGCTGGTCACGGTGAACTCCGCCACGCTCATGAACAAGGGGCTTGAGGTCATCGAGGCGCACCTGCTGTTCGGCATCGGCTTCGAGCGCATCGCGGTGGTCGTGCATCCGCAGTCGGTGGTGCACTCGATGGTGGAGTACGTCGACGGCTCGACGATCGCGCAGGCGTCGCCTCCGGACATGCGACTGCCGATCGCGGTGGGCCTGGCCTGGCCGGGCCGGGTGCCGGCCGCCGCGGCGGCCTGTGACTGGACCGCACCCACGGCTTGGGAGTTCGCACCCCTCGACGACGAGGCCTTCCCTGCCGTACGCCTGGCGCGGCGGGCGGGCGAGCGCGCGGGCACCGCCCCGGCGGTGCTGAACGCGGCCAACGAGGTCTGCGTCGAGGCGTTCCTGGCCGGGCGGCTCGGCTTCCTCGCCATCAGCGACACCGTGGGCGCCGTTCTCGCGGAGGCCCTGGCTGCCGACGACGTAGTCTCGTCAGGGGAGCCGGCCGCGCCGCCGCTCACCGTCGACTCCGTGCTGGCGGCTGACGCGTGGGCCCGCGAGCGGGCCAGCACCCTCGTCGACAGGGAGAGGAGGCCAGCGTGAGCGCCGTCGTCTACACCCTCGGCGTGGTCTTCTTCTTCCTGGGGCTGATGGCTTCCATCGCGCTGCACGAGGTCGGGCACATGTGGCCGGCCAAGAAGTTCGGCGTCAAGGTCACCGAGTACTTCGTCGGCTTCGGCCGACGGGTGTGGTCGGTGCGCCGCGGCGAGACCGAGTATGGGATCAAGGCCATCCCGTTAGGCGGCTACGTCAAGCTGGTGGGGATGCTGCCGCCCGCGGCCCGCGACGCCGGCGGCGACCCCGACCACCCGCAGCGAGTCCGGGCCAGCAACACCGGCATGTTCACCCAGCTCGTCGCCGACGCCCGCGCGGCGGAGTACGAGAGGGTCGGTCCCGGGGAGCAGGACCGGTTGTTCTACCGCAAGCCCTGGTGGCAGAAGCTGATCGTGATGAGCGGTGGCCCGCTGGTCAACATCGCCATCGCCACCGTGTTGTTCGGCGTCCTCATCATGGTGATCGGCGGCCCCGGGCCCGCGACCACCACGGTCGACACGGTGTCGGACTGTGTCATCCCCGCCGACCGCGCGCAGCAGTCCTGCCAGCCCGGCGACCCCGAGTCGCCGGCGGCCGTCGCCGGTCTGCGGCCGGGCGACACGATCACGTCCTTCAACGGCACGCCGATCACCGAGTGGGACCAGCTCACCGACCTGATCCGCGCCAACGCCGCCGGAACCGCTCGGATCGGGGTGGAACGCGACGGCCGGGCGCTGACGCTGCGTACGAACACGACGGTGTCGACGCGCCAGAGCCTGGACAACCCCGACGCCTTCACCGAGGTGGGTTTCCTCGGCGTCGGCCCCACCCAGCCGATCGTGCGCGGCGGACCGGGGGACGTCGCCGCGACGATGGGGCGTCTGGTGAAGCTGACCGGCGCGGCGATGGTGGACCTGCCGGCGCGGATGGTGGGCGTGGCCCGGGCCGCGGTCGGTGGCGAGCGGGAGCAGGACAGCCCGATGAGCGTGGTCGGAGCGAGCCGGGTCGCCGGCGAGCTGGTCACTGCCGAGGAGAACCCGTGGCGCACCCGCTTCTCGCAGGTGATCGGGCTGCTGGCCTCGGTGAACCTGTTCATCGCGCTGTTCAACTTCCTGCCGGTCCTGCCGCTCGACGGCGGGCACATCGCCGGTGCGTTGTACGAGGCGCTGCGGCGCGCCTGGGCGCGGCTGCGGGGCCGCCCCGACCCCGGCTACGTCGACATCGCCAGGCTGCTGCCGCTGGCCTACGGCTTCGCCCTGGTGCTGATCGTGATGGGCGTGCTGCTGGTGTGGACCGACATCGTCAACCCCGTACGACTTCAGTGAGGACAACGTCATGACCGCCATCGACCTCGGCATGCCCGCGGCTGCGCCCCCGGTGCTCGCCGAGCGCCGTCGCTCACGCCAGATCCGGGTCGGTGACGTGCTTGTCGGCGGCGACGCTCCCGTCTCGGTGCAGTCGATGACCACCACGCCGACGACGGAGATCGATGCGACGCTTCAGCAGATCGCCGAGCTCACCGCCGCCGGCTGCGACATCGTCCGGGTCGCCTGTCCGAGCCAGGACGACGCCGACGCGTTGCCGGCGATTGCCGGCAAGTCGCAGATCCCGGTGATTGCCGACATCCACTTCCAGCCCAAGTACGTCTTCGCCGCCATCGACGCCGGCTGCGCCGCCGTGCGCGTCAACCCGGGCAACATCCGCAAGTTCGACGACCAGGTCAAGCAGATCGCCGCCGCGGCCAAGGGCGCCGGCGTCTCGATCCGCATCGGGGTCAACGCCGGCTCACTCGACCCGCGGCTGTTGGCCAAGCACGGCAAGGCAACGCCGGAGGCCCTGGTGGAGTCCGCGGTGTGGGAGGCGGGGCTGTTCGAGGAGCACGACTTCCACGACTTCAAGATCTCCGTCAAGCACAACGACCCCGTCGTCATGGTCCGGGCCTACGAGCTGCTTGCGGCCAGCGGTGACTGGCCGCTGCACCTCGGCGTGACCGAGGCAGGCCCGGCCTTCCAGGGCACAATCAAGTCGTCGGTCGCCTTCGGTGCCCTTCTCGGCCAGGGCATCGGCGACACGATCCGCGTGTCGCTGTCGGCCCCGCCGGTGGAGGAGGTCAAGGTCGGCAACCAGATCCTGCAGTCGCTCAACCTGCGCCCCCGCAAGCTCGAGATCGTCTCCTGCCCGTCATGCGGGCGGGCGCAGGTCGACGTCTACACCCTCGCCGACGAGGTGACCGCCGGACTGGAGGGCATGGAGGTGCCGCTGCGGGTCGCGGTCATGGGCTGCGTCGTGAACGGCCCCGGCGAGGCGCGTGAGGCGGACCTCGGCGTCGCCTCCGGCAACGGGAAGGGACAGATCTTCGTCAAGGGCGAGGTCGTCAAGACCGTGCCCGAGTCTCAGATCGTCGAGACCTTGATCGAGGAGGCCCTGCGGATCGCCGAGGAGATGGGCGAGCCGGTCGACGGCGCCACCGGCGCCCCCACGGTCAGCGTGAGCTGACGCGGCTCGCTCCCGACCTGGCCGGGGCGGCGCCCAGCTGCCGAACGGGTGCTGGCAGGACGCGGTGGCCGTACGCTGCGAGGCGTGCTTACGCCACTGCGCGGCAAACAGGGCGTCCGGCTGCTCGGCCCGCCCGACCTCGACCGCGTGCGTGCGCTGCTGGCCGCCGACCCCGTCACCCACGTCTTCATGGCCGACCGGGTCGAGTCCACCAAGCTCGACACCCGCTGGCTGGGCGGGCGAGTGTACGGCTACGTCGTCGACGGCGAGCTGCTCGCGCTGTGCCACCACGCCGCGAACCTGGTCCCCGTCGGGTCGCAGCCAGCTGCGCTCCGGGCCTTCGCCGAGAGGGCGCTCGCCGACGGCAGGGCCTGCAGCTCCATCTTTGGTCCCGAGGACGCGGTGCTGGGTCTGTGGGACCTGCTGCGGGAGCGCTGGGGTCCGGCGCGGTCCCTGCGCCCGGGCCAACCGGTGTTGTCGATGAGCAGCGAGAGCGCGGTCACGCCAGACCCTCGGGTCCGGGTCGTCCGCCTGGACGAGCTCGACGTCGTCTACCCGGCGTCGGTGGCGATGTTCACCGAGGAGATGGGCGTCTCGCCCGAGGCGGGCGGCGCCCCCGGTGCGTACCGCGCCCGGGTTGCCCAGCTCATCACCCAGGGGCGGCTGCTGGCCCGCATCGAGAATGGCAGGGTCTTGTTCAAGGCCGAGATCGGGGCGGTGACCCCTGCCGCCTGCCAGGTCCAGAGCGTGTACGTCGACCGCGCTTGTCGCGGGCGAGGTCTCGCCACCCAAGGCATGGCGACCGTCGTCGCAACCACCCTGCGGGCGTGGGCACCGATCGTCACTTTGTACGTCAACGCCGACAACGCCGCCGCTCGCAGGGTCTACGACACGGTCGGGTTCGAGCGCACGGGCACCTTCGCCACCGTGCTGCTGTGAGAGACGATGCCCGTGTCCTCGGTGCCGCCGCCGTCGGCCTCGGTGAGCTGGCCCGTCGCGGTCACCAGGATGCTGCTGATGCTGCTGCTGACGTTGTCGGTCGTGGTGGCCTGCACGGACAGCACCGCCCCCCGATCCGACCGGCGCGTCTCCAGCGCGCCCAGCCCGGACCCGCGGTCGGACCCACGCCCGCACACAGAGCCAGAACCCGACCCACGGCCGGATGCAGACCCGGGGCCGCGGCCGCGGACCGTGTCGCTGCTGGTGTCCGGGGACGTGCTGCTGCACGCGAAGACCTGGCGCACGGCCCGGGCTGACGCCCGGCGACGCGGCGAGCGGGGGTTCGACTTCGGGCCGATGCTCGCCGGTGTCGCACCGGCCGTCCGGGCCGCGGACCTCGCGGTCTGCCATCTGGAGACGCCGTTGGCCCCCGCACGGGGACCGTTCGCCGACTACCCGGCGTTCTCGGTGCCGCCCCAGGTGGTCCCGGGGCTGCGCGGCGCCGGCTTCGACGCGTGCACCACCGCCTCCAACCACAGCCTCGACCGCGGCGCCGCCGGGCTTGCCCGCACCCTGGGCACCCTCGACGCACAGGGGATGCGTCACGACGGCACCGCCCGGTCGCCGCGGGAGCAGCAGCGGCCGCTGCTGCTGGACGCGGGCGACGCGACGGTCGCGGTGCTCTCGTACACCTTCGGCACCAACGGCATCGCGCTGCCCGCCGGCGAGCCGTGGGCGGTCAGCCTGATCGACCCCGGACGCATCGTGCGCGAGGCGGCGGCGGCTCGTCGAGGCGGTGCGGACATCGTCGTCGTTGCGGTGCACGCCGGCACTGAGTACATGACCGCGCCCGACGACTACCAGACAGCTGTGGTGGACGCGATCACCCGCTCGCCGGACATCGACATCGTCTACGGCCACCACGCCCACGTGCCGCAGCCGATCGACCTGGTGCACGGCACCTGGGTCGCCTACGGGCTCGGCAACTTCGTCGCTGGCCAACAGACCGCCGCGCCGCGGACCTACCGGGGCGTGAGCGTGCAATTCGAGCTCACCGCGCAGCCGAGCCGCCAGGGCGGCGGTTTCGCCGTCAGCGACATCGCCTACCTGCCGACGATGATCACCGGCGACGACCCCTCCCGTCCCACGACGCGGGTGTTCGACGTACCCGCCGCGCTCGACGACCCGCAGACGCCTGCCCGGCTGCGGGCAGACCTGCGGGCCACGCTCGCCGACGTCGTCGCCGACGTGCTGTCGCGGGGCGCCGGCTCCGCCGACCCTGGCGTGGACGTGCACCTGCTGCGTCGCTGAGCCCGCGACCGGCTGGCATAGGCTCGCCCGCGTGCTGCGGATGTCGACCCTCTTTGTCCGGACCCTGCGCGACGACCCGGCCGATGCCGAGCTCGCCAGCCACCGGTTGCTGGTGCGCGCCGGCTACATCCGCCGCGCGGCGCCCGGGATCTACTCCTGGCTGCCGCTGGGATACCGGGTGCTCCGCAACGTGGAGCGGGTGGTGCGCGAGGAGATGGATGCCATCGGCGCGCAAGAGGTGCACTTCCCGGCGCTGCTGCCGCGCGAGCCGTACGAGGCCAGCAACCGGTGGACCGACTACGGCGCCAACATCTTCCGGCTCAAGGACCGCAAGGGCGCCGACTACCTGCTCGGTCCCACCCACGAGGAGATGTTCACGCTGTTGGTTAAGGACCTGTACTCCTCCTACAAGGACCTGCCGCTGTGGCTGTACCAGATCCAGACCAAGTACCGCGACGAGCCACGGCCGCGGGCGGGCATTCTGCGTGGACGCGAGTTCGTCATGAAGGACTCCTACTCCTTCGACATCTCCGACGACGACTTCATCGCCTCCTACGCCGCGCACCGCGCCGCCTACGTGCGGATCTTCGACCGGCTCGGCTTCGACTACGTCATCGTGGCCGCGATGTCGGGCGCGATGGGCGGCTCGGCCAGCGAGGAGTTCCTGGCCAGCGCCGCCGACGGCGAGGACACCTACGTGCGCTGCACGACGTGCGACTACGCCGCCAACGTCGAGGCCGTGCGGGTGCCGACCCCGCCCCCCCGAGACCACGCGGGGCTGCCGGCCGCGCACGCCGAACAGACCCCCGACACCCCGACGATCGGCACCCTGGTGGCGCACCTCGACGACGCCTTCCCCCGTACCGACCGGGCTTGGTCGGCAGCGGACACCCTCAAGAATGTGCTGGTCATGCTGCGCCACCCCGACGGCACCCGCGAGCCGCTGGCGATCGGCGTACCCGGTGACCGCGAGGTCGACGAGAAGCGCCTGCAGGCGCAGGTTGAGCCGGCCGAGCTGGAGGCGTTCACCGAGGCCGACTTCGCCGCCTACCCGGCGTTGCGCAAGGGTTACATCGGCCCGGGCGCCCTGGGTGCCGACAATGCCGCTGGGATCCGCTTCCTGGTGGACCCCCGGGTGGTGGCGGGCACCGTCTGGGTCACCGGCGCGGACGTGGACGGCAGCCACGTGCTCGACCTGGTGGCCGGCCGCGACTTCACCCCCGACGGGACCATCGAGGCCGCCGAGGTGCGCGAGGGTGACCTGTGCCCGGTCGACGGCGGCGCTCTGGTCGCCGCCCGCGGCATCGAGATGGGTCACATCTTCCAGCTCGGCCGCCGCTTCGCCGAGGCACTCGATCTCAAGGTGCTGGACGCCAACGGCAAGCTCGTCACGGTCACCATGGGCTCGTACGGCATCGGCGTCTCCCGGGCCGTTGCGGCGGTCGTCGAGAACTCCCACGACGATCTCGGCATCATCTGGCCCCGCGAGCTCGCGCCGGCCGATGTGCACATCGTCGCCACCGGCAAGGACCCGGCCGTCGGCGAGGCTGCGGAGCGGTTGGCGCACGGTCTGCAGGACAACGGCGTCGAGGTGCTCTACGACGACCGCCCGAAAGTGTCGCCGGGGGTCAAGTTCACCGACGCGGAGCTGATCGGGGTGCCCACCATCGTGGTCGTCGGCCGCAACCTCGCCGAGGGGCTGGTCGAGGTACGAGACCGCGCGAGCGGCGCCCGCGAGGACGTTGTCGTCACCGAGGCGCTCGACAAGGTGCTAACCGTCGTTCGGCCGCAGCGGCGGTGAGGTCGAGCAGCCGACCCGGAGCCGTCAGGGCGACACGAGACCGGGGAATGCGGTGGCCGACGCGCCCCAGTCCAGTCCCCGCGTGGCCGCGTCACTGAGCCAGCCGATCGCCGAGCGCCGCGTCGAGCCGCTGGAGGCCGCCACCAATGCTGCGTACACGGCGCCACAGCGCTCCTCCACGCCCTGAGCCAGCCTGGCCGCCGAGGTCTGGCCGGTGACGGGGCGCGGCAGCGCGTAGCCGCTCGCAGCGGGCACCGGGTCGAGGCCGTGATCGCGCAACAGGCTCTCCAGCCCTTCCCGGCGCTGTTGGTGCACGGCGAAAGCCTCCCGGGCCATCAGGGCGCCGGCCGTACCGGCGTCCAGGACGCCACCGCACACGCCGTAGGCGTAGATGGCAGCGTGCTCGGCCGCCAGCGCCGTCTGCGCGGCGGCGTCCGTCGGGTCGGTGCCGCTCATCGCTGACCCCCCTTTCGGACACCGTCCTGAGCAGCGGCCGCTGTCAACACGGTGGCGTGCTGGGCCAGGCAGGCGGCGCAGGACGCGAGAGCGCCGGCGAGCTCTCCGCTGCCGGCGCGAAGAGCCGCCGCCCTCGCCTCGGCAGCCGCTCGTTGCTCACGCCCCAGCAGGTCGACCAGCGCGGCGTGCTCGGCGGCCGGCACCCGGCCCCCGGCTCGTTCCCGCACTACGTCCCCGGCTGGGGTGAAGGCCCGGACGTGCTCCCGGTGTCGTTCGCTCATGGGTCGCAGGACTTCTCGCAGCCGGCCATGGCGCTCGGCGGTGGATTCCAGCCTCGCCGCGAGGTCGCCGGCGGTGGCAGCCACCTGTGCGGCCAGCATCAGGCCGGAGCGATCGGACCGGCCGACGGGCTGCGCGGTGGCGCTGCAGCCGCCGACCGCGATCGAGCACAGGCTCGTGGCCAGACCTGTCATACCGGCGCCCAGCACCTGTCGTCGAGACAGCCGCGTGGTCCTCACGGGCATGGACGGTACCGGGTGGGCACCCGTATAGGCTGAGATCGCCGCTAGGGCGGGCGACAGCACGGTGGCCGACAACCGCACAACGAGGAGGTGGCCGGTGAACAACGCATCCAGCGACCGCCTCGAGGAGTTGTTGTCTGCGACGGTCGCCGCGATCGGCGCCGACCTCGATGCGGTGGAGTTGGCCGCCGCCGGACGCCGCCAGGTGCTTCGCCTGGTGGTCGACAGTGACCGCGGCCTGACCCTCGACGACATCGCCGACGTGAGTCGTGCGGTCTCCAAGGAGCTCGATGCCACCGACACCATGGGCGAGCGGTCGTACACCCTCGAGGTCTCCAGCCGGGGCGTCGACCGTCCGCTCACGCTGCCGCGGCACTGGGCGCGCAACGTCGGTCGGCTCGTTGCCGTCACCATCGTCGAGCACGCGCCTGAGCCGAGGTCGCTGACCGGCCGGATCCTCGCCGCCGACGAGCACGGTGCCGACGTCGACGTCGACGGTGCACCGCACCGGGTTCCGTACGGCGACGTCAAGCGCGCCCTCGTCCAGGTCGAGTTCACACGCAAGGAGGGGTGACTCGGCATGGACATCGACATGGCTGCGCTGCGCATGCTCGAGCGGGAGAAGGACGTGCCCTTCGAGGTGGTGGTGGCGGCCATCGAACAGGCACTGCTGGTCGCCTACGAGCGCAGCGAGGGGTCCCAGCCCAATGCCCGCGTCGAGCTCGACCGCAAGACCGGCCACGTCGTGGTCTGGGCCCGCGAGGCAGGCGGCGACGCCGAGGACGGGCCGGCGGGACGGGAGTGGGACGACACCCCGACCGGCTTCGGCCGGATCGCCGCGACGACGGCCCGCCAGGTGATCCTGCAGCGGCTACGCGACGCCGAGGACGAACAGCGCTTCGGGGAGTTCTCCGGCCGAGAGGGCGACCTTGTGTCCGGCATCGTCCAGCAAGGCCGCAACCCCGAGGACGTGCTCGTCGACCTCGGCAAGCTCGAGGCACTGCTGCCGGCGGGCGAGCGGGTGCCCGGCGAGCGGTACGAGCACGGAACCCGGATCAAGTGCCTGGTGATCAGCGTGCGCAAGGGGATGCGTGGACCGCAGGTCATGGTGTCGCGCAGCCACCCGCACCTGGTCAAGAAGCTGTTCGCCATGGAGGTGCCCGAGATCGCCGACGGCAGCGTCGAGATCGCCGCCGTAGCCCGGGAGGCAGGCCATCGGACCAAGCTGGCGGTGTTCACGACCGTCCCGGGACTCAATGCCAAGGGCGCCTGCATCGGCCCCATGGGTCAGCGCGTACGTGCGGTGATGAATGCCCTGCACGGCGAGAAGATCGACATCGTCGACTACGCCGAGGACCCGGCCGAGTTCGTTGGGCATGCACTGTCGCCCGCTCGGGTGTCGTCGGTGCAGATCGTCGACGCTGCCAGCCGGTCGGCGCGGGTGATCGTGCCCGACTACCAGCTGTCGCTCGCGATCGGCAAGGACGGGCAGAACGCCCGACTGGCGGCTCGGCTCACCGGCTGGCGCATCGACATCCGACCGGACACCCCAGGCGCAGCGGACTGACCCGTAGTCTCCGCTACGATGATGGGCGATGGCTCGCGTGGTGACGCGTACGTGTGTGGGGTGCCGGCAACGAGCGAGTGCAACCGAGTTGATCCGCGTGGTAGCGGTCGGTGCCGACACCCCCAGGGTGCTAGCTCCCGACCCTCGCAGGTCAGCCCCGGGCCGTGGGGCGCACGTGCATCCCACGACAACATGCTTTGACCTTGCCGAACGCCGACGCGCCTTCGGCCGTGCTCTCCTGCTGGAGGGCCCGGTCGACTCCGCTCGCGTACGGCGATCGATCGTCGGACCCGACGACGACCCAACAGGAAGTGAGTGACCGCTCATGAGCACTCGATGAGTCCCTCGAGATGATCATGTACGTCTAACAACCGGTCTGCGCCCGACGGTGGGCCCGGACCACGAAGGAGAATGGTGGCAAAGGCCCGCGTCCACGAGCTCGCCAAGGAGCTCGGCGTCCCCAGCAAGACGGTGCTGGAGACCCTGAAAGACATGGGGGAGTTCGTCAAGAGCGCCTCCTCCACCATCGAGGCGCCCGTCGTGCGGCGGCTCAATGAGCAGTTCGGTGAGCAGCTGAAGGCCCAGGCCAAGCCGGCCAAGAAGGCGGCCGCCTCGAAGACGGTGACGCCGGCTGCAGCGGCCCCCGCGGAGCCAGTCACACAGGCAGGCGGAGAGGCGCCGGCCGCGCAGTCTCCCGCCGTGGCCAGCCCCGAGTCCGAGGCCGCCGCCGGTGAGCCCTCCGCCTCGCCGGCTCCGGTGGTGGTGGAGCCCACCGCGCACGGGGGTCCTGCTACCCAGGAGCCCGCCCCCGATGGTTCGACAGCAACCGCCCCGCCACCTCCTCCGGGACCAGCTCCTCCGGCTGCGCCGCGCCCCGCGGCCCGTCCCGGCACTCCCGCCCCCCGGTTGACCGGCCGTCCGCCCGGCGGCGGTGCACCGCGTCCGGGCAACAACCCGTTCTCCTCCACGCAGGGCATGCAGCGCCCGGGTCGGCCCGGACCGGGCAGCGACCCGGCCGGCCTGCCGCCGGCGGCGCACGACGCCGGTGCTCCGAGCCGGTCCGAAGGCGTGCCCGGGATGCCACGCCCCAATCCGGCGATGATGCCTAAGCAGAGCGCCCCCGGTCTCCCCGGTCGTACCGGCGGGCCAGCGGGGCTGCGAGGTCGGCCCGCCCCCGGTGGGCGTCCCGCTGCCCCGGCCGGCCGCAGTGCTCCCGGTGGCGGGCGCTTCGGCGGCCCCGGCGGCCCCGGCGGCCCCAGTGGTCCGGGTGGAGCCGGCGGCCCCGGCGGCCCTCCCGGTGGACGTCCCGGCGGACCGGGCCGTGCCGGTCGGGGTGGCACCCAGGGGGCCTTCGGGCGCCCCGGCGGTCCCTCGCGACGTGGCCGCAAGTCCAAGCGGGCCAAGCGCCAGGAGTTCGACAACATGCAGGCCCCGGTCACCGGTGGTGTGCGGCTGCGCAAGGGTGAGGGCGAGACGGTCCGGCTGGCCCGTGGCGCTTCGCTCACCGACTTCGCCGAGAAGATCGGCGTCGACCCGGCCTCGCTCGTGCAGGTCTTGTTCCACCTCGGTGAGATGGTGACCGCCACCCAGTCGGTCAACGACGAGACCTTGCAGGTTCTCGGCACCGAGCTGGAGTACAACGTCGAGGTCGTCTCGCCCGAGGACGAGGACCGCGAGCTACTCGACTCCTTCAACCTCGAGTTCGGCCAGGACGAGGGCGACGAGGCCTTGCTGGCCCCTCGGCCGCCGGTCGTGACGGTGATGGGGCACGTCGACCACGGAAAGACCAAGCTGCTCGACGCGCTGCGCAACGCCAACGTCGTCGACGACGAGGCCGGTGGCATCACCCAGCACATCGGCGCCTACCAGGTGGCGACGGAGGTCGACGGCAGCGAGCGCAAGATCACCTTCATCGACACTCCCGGTCACGAGGCGTTCACCGCCATGCGGGCCCGCGGCGCACAGGCGACCGACATCGCGGTGCTGGTGGTGGCCGCGGATGACGGTGTCATGCCGCAGACGGTGGAGGCGTTGAACCACGCCAAGGCGGCCAACGTGCCGATCGTGGTGGCGGTGAACAAGGTCGACAAGCCCGACGCAGACCCGACCAAGGCCCGTGGCCAGCTCACCGAGTACGGCTTGGTGCCGGAGGAGTACGGCGGGGACACCATGTTCGTCGATGTTTCGGCGAGGGCCGGGACCGGACTCGAGCAGCTGCTCGAGTCGATCGTGCTGACCGCCGACGCCTCGCTGGACCTGCGGGCCAACCCCGAGCAGGACGCCCAGGGGCTGTCGATCGAGGCCCACCTCGACCGCGGCCGCGGCCCGGTCGCCACCGTCTTGGTGCAGCGCGGCACCTTGCGTGTCGGCGACTCCGTGGTGGCAGGCCCCGCCTACGGTCGGGTGCGCGCCATGTTGGACGAGCACGGCGGCAACGTCGAGGCGGCGCTGCCGTCCCGACCGGTTCTGGTGCTCGGCCTGACCGCGGTTCCCGGTGCCGGCGACAACCTGATGGTGGTCGACGACGACCGCATCGCCAGGCAGATTGCCGAGCGGCGGGAGGCTCGCGAGCGCAACGCGCTGCTGGCCCAGCGCACCGGTCGTCGCACCCTCGAGGACTTCATGTCCAGCATGGAGAAGGGCGAGTCCGACGAGCTGTTGCTCATCCTCAAGGGCGACGTGTCCGGTTCGGTCGAGGCTCTGGAGGACGCCTTGGCCGCGCTCGACGTCGGCGAGAACGTGTCGCTGCGGGTCATCGACCGCGGAGTCGGTGCCATCACCGAGACCAACGTCAACCTGGCAGCGGCGTCCAACGCCGTCATCATCGGCTTCAACGTCCGGCCGCAGGGCAAGGCGACCGAGCTGGCTGACCGCGAGGGTGTCGAGATCCGCTACTACTCGGTGATCTACAACGCCATCGAGGAGATCGAGGCGGCGCTGCGGGGCATGCTCAAGCCGGAGTTCGAGGAGGCCCAGCTGGGCACGGCGGAGATCCGCGAGGTGTTCCGCTCGTCCAAGGTGGGCAACATCGCTGGCTGCATGGTCACCGGTGGGGTCATCCGGCGTAACGCCAAGGCCAGGTTGCTGCGCGACGGCGCCGTCGTCGCCGACAACCTCGACCTGTCGAGCCTCAAGCGGTTCAAGGACGACGCCACCGAGGTCCGTGAGGGCTTCGAATGCGGTCTGACTTTGCGTGGGTACAACGACATCAAGATCGGTGATGTCGTCGAGTCCTTCGAGATGCGCGAGCTTGCCCGCCCCTGACCCGCACCCCGCACCCCGCACCCCAGGGGGGAGCGGGGCGGGGCGGGCTGGGCGATGATGGGCGCCGTGTTCGTCGGCGCCGTCCAGCTCGACCTGCTACTCGGCGACGTCGGCTCGCTCAAGCACAAGCGTGCCGTCGTCCGCCCGCTGCTCGCCGAGCTGCGGCGCCGCTTCGACGTGGCTGCCGCGGAGACCGACGCCCAGGAGCTCTGGCGCCGCACCACGGTGGGCGTCGCCACGGTCTCCGGCACCGCCGAGCAGGTCGCCTCGGTGTGCGACGCGGTCGAGCGCTGGGCGTGGACCCGCCCCGAGGTCGAGGTCGTGCGGGTGACCCGCTCGGTCCGCTCGATCGACGACTGAGGCGCCCCGTCTAGGTGTGATGCCCAGAGACGTTGGTCGAGATTGTGCGACGACACGGCCTGATGCTCGTTGATGAGTGAAGACCCCCCGGTGTGGAGTGGAGCTACTAGGAACCGCTCCGCGACCAGGAGGTCTTCATGTCACACGCTACCCATGCCAACGCTGCGCTGACGTTTCGTGCCCGACTTCGGTTGGCGCGTCTGATCGTCGATCACGACTGGTCAATCCCTCGAGCCGCGGAACGTTACGACGTGTCGTGGAAGACCGCTAGGAAA
>Ga0183260_10000084_pt1 | contig 64472 bp, 66 predicted proteins | sample AntDrymUQ4972206_2_FD_129768 | JGI IMG/M metagenome (GOLD analysis project Ga0183260, IMG submission 129768) | Polar desert sand microbial communities from Dry Valleys, Antarctica - metaG UQ497 (22.06) (version 2) (version 2) | ecosystem: Environmental > Terrestrial > Soil > Desert | place...
ACGGCGACTTCGACGAGTACTGGCGTTGGCACCTCGACCGGGAACGTCATCGCATCCATGAGGCCCGCTATGCGAATGGGGTAATCCCACTCGCCGCGTAGTCACTCCTGCGGAGCCGCACCCTTACCAAACCGTCGGGCATCTTCGCGTCGTCCTGGTGCCCCAACCGGCGGTGCCTCCCCCGACCGCCGAACTCGAGGAGACCAGTCCTGCATCAGCGCACGTTGGCAGGCGTCGTTGCGGACCTCGAACGGCTTCGTGCACGCCGACGACACGCTTGCCTTGCGCGGGCCTCCAGACTCCGACCCGTTCCCCCTTGCCAATACCTGCGACAGCACCTTGCCATCGTCATGTCACCCTGTTAGTATACGAACACCAGTTCGAATCGGGAGGCGACGGAACCCCCTCCCCTGTGTACGTCAGCCATGCGGGAGCGGCCGCCATGTGCGACAAGCTGTTGGAGCTACGAGCCGGGGTGAGCCGTTGGGCTGCCGGCTTCGACGTCGCCCTGCTGTCTGCTGACCAGGCTGCGGTCGCCGTAGAAGCCACCACCGCCATCGAGCGCATGGCGGCTATCGCCAAGGCCAAGGCCGCCGCCCGGGTAGCCGAGACGCGGGCGTGGAAGGGCGCCGGTGAGCGTTCGGCGGCCTCGCATCTGGCCCGGTCGACGGGCAGCACCGTCGGTCAGGCGGCCGAGACTCTGGTCACCGGCAAGCGGCTGGGCGATCTACCGGTGCTCGATGCCGCGGCGCGTGCTGGTGAGCTGTCGGCCCAGCAGACCGCCGCCATCGCCGATGCCGCCAGTGCCGCTCCGGCTTCTGAGGCCCGGCTGGTGGCCAAAGCCAAGGAGTCCTCGTTCGCCGAACTGCGCCAGGAGTGCGCCCGCACCAAGGCGGCGGCGTGTCCCGATCTGGAGGAGCGTCGTCGCAAGATCGCGGCCGAGCGCTTCCTGCGGGAGTGGACCGACGCCGAGGGTCGGTGGAACCTGCGCATGGGCCACAATCCCGAGGTGGGAGCCCAGGTCATGGCCGCCCTGGGTCCGGTCCGTGACCGGCTGTTCACCCAGGCCCGGGCCGAGGGACGGCGGGAACCGCTGGAGGCCTACGCCGCTGACGCCCTGGTCGAGGTGGTGTGCGGGACGGGCGACGACTCGCTGGCGTCGAGCTCCCGGGGGCGGGCCAAGGTCATCGCCCGGGTCGACCTGCCTGCCTTGTTACGGGGCTATCCCGTCGAAGACGAGACCTGTGAGATCGCCGGGTTCGGGCCGGTGGCGGTCTCCGCCATCGATGAGCTGATCGACACCGGCGATCCCTTCCTGGCGGCGGTCGTCACCTCGGGCGGGGCGGTGGTGGGCGTGGCCCATCTGGGGAGGCGCCCTCGGGCCACCCAGCAGACCGCGCTCGAGTGGCTGTATCCCACCTGCGCGGTCGAGGGCTGCACCACCACCGCCTGGCTGGAGGTCGACCATCGCCTCGACTGGGCTCAGAATCACGTGACGGTGTTCGATCTGCTGGATCGACTGTGCTCCCACCACCACGACCTCAAGACCCTCGACGGCTGGGCCCTGGTGGCCGGCCGGGGCAAGCGGGCCTTCGTGGCCCCCGACGACCGGCGGCATCCCCGGCATGCCGCCGGGTCGGCGCGGCCACCGCCCGACCGGGCCCACGACCCGCCGAGCGCGGCGTGAGTGCGTGCCAGGGCCAGCCCCTCGGGGAACGGCCATCGCCTGTGGGTCGGTGCGCGCTCGACGCGACCTGGCCGGCTGTCGGGTTCACGGCAACCCCCGACCCGGGCGAGTCCCGATGCGCACGTGATGGCCGGCGCCGGGCACCCCCTGACGGCTCCTTGTGGGCCCGCGAGCGCGCGACCGGAATTTCCGGTCACGATCCGGCCCTCCGCCGGTTGCCGTCGGCCGGCGCGGTGGTCGCGATCGTCGTTGACACAAGAGGCCCCCGTTGACCTGCCCGTCCCCCGGCTGACCTCGAGAAATCGTTCGCGGCAAGGGAACCCCGGGGCTACAGGGAGGGCGAGGCGGTGCGGTGCGCGGGATCTCCGAGGTTGACCAGATCGCCTGGGAGGAGCCGGCCACCGGCATCCACGGTGAACCATCGCCCGGCCAGGTTCTCGACCACCAACGAGCGCTCGGCCCCGGTGACCTGCTCGACCGCCCGGATGAGGCCTCCGTGGCTGACGACCACCACCGTCTCGCCGAGGTCGGGGTGCCGGGCCACGCGGGCGAGGCCGGCAATGGCCCGGGCCACGAAATGGGCCCGTGTCTCGCCGCCGGGCGTGGCCAGGAGGCGGCCCTCACGCCAGGCCGCCAGCTGGTCGGGCCAGCCCGCCTCGATCTCGGGACGGGTGAGTCCCTCCCAGTCGCCCACGTCGTACTCCCGCAAATCGGGGTCGAGGTAGGGCGGCTTGAGCGCCAGTCCCTCGGCGATCGCCCCCGCCGTGTCCCGGGCCCGGGCCAGGTCGGAGGCGGCCACGCCGTCGATGCCGAGCCCGGCTAGGTGGGCGACGGCATCGGCGGCCTGGGACCGGCCGAGGTCCGACAAGGCCGGATCGGAGCAGCCCTGCCAGCGGCCGGCCGCGTTCCAGACCGACTGTCCGTGGCGGACGACAAGGAGGGCGCTCGGCACGGTTGCGGTTCTAGCAGCCCGGGCGCGCGGCCTATGATGAACGGACCGCTGAAGTTCGTTTTCGAGGAGACGCGCGCGTGCCCGGGACTGTGGTCGTAGGGACCCAGTGGGGCGACGAGGGCAAAGGGAAGCTCACCGACCTCCTGGCCCGAGAGATGCAGGTGGTCGTCCGCTACCAGGGCGGTCACAATGCCGGCCACACCCTGGTGGTGGGAAGCGAGTCCTTCGCCCTCCAGCTCGTCCCCAGTGGGATCCTCTATCCCTGGGTGACGCCGGTGATCGGTAACGGCGTCGTCGTCGACCCCGCGGTCCTCGTCGAGGAGATCGACAGCCTCGAGGGCAGGGGCGTCGACTGCGGCCGGCTGTGTGTGTCGGGCAACGCCCACCTGATCATGCCGTACCACCACGAGCTCGACCGCCTCACCGAGCGGTACCTGGGCAAGAACTCCCTGGGCACCACCAAGCGGGGCATCGGTCCGGCCTACGCCGACAAGGCCACCCGCCTGGGCCTACGGGTGCAGGACGTCCTCGACCCCAAGATCTTCCGGGAGAAGCTCGAGGTCGCCCTCAAGGAGAAGAACCAGATCCTGGCCAAGGTGTACAACCGCCTGGCCCTGTCGGCCGACGACATCTGCGATCTCTACCTCGGCCAGCTCGCTCCCCGCCTCGAGCCGCTGATCGCCGACACGGTGGGCCTCGTCCACGACGCCCTGGAGGCGGGAGCCAACGTGCTCTTCGAGGGCGCCCAGGCCACCTTCCTCGACCTCGACCAGGGCACCTATCCGTTCGTCACGTCGTCGAACCCCGTCGCCGGGGGGGCGTGCACCGGCGCGGGCGTGGGCCCGGGCCACATCAACCGGATCATCGGCATCGCCAAGGCCTACGTCACCCGGGTGGGATCCGGCCCGTTCCCGACCGAGCTGACCGACGAGGTCGGCGACAGCCTGGTGGACCGGGGGCGGGAGTTCGGCACCAACACCGGCCGGCGCCGCCGCACGGGGTGGTTCGACGCGGTAATGCTCCGCCAGGCCGTGCGCTTGAACTCGCTCACCGAGGTCGCCCTCACCAAGCTCGACGTGCTCGACGGCTTCGACACCCTCCGGGTATGCGTGGCCTACGAGGCCGACGGCGAGCGCTACGAGCACATGCCGTACCACCAGTCGGTGCTGCACAAGGTCACCCCGGTGTACGAAGAGCTCCCCGGCTGGGAGACCGACCTCACCGAGGCCACGTCGCTCGACGACCTCCCCGTGGCGGCCCGCGAGTACGTCGCCTTTCTCTCCGAGACGGCCAACGTGCACATCCGGCTGGTCGGGGTTGGCCCGGGGCGCGAGCAGTTCGTCGACTTCGGGCCGGCACCAGACGACGTCGACGACGACGAGGACGACGACGACGAGTGGTGGGAGGACGGCGGCGGCACGGTCGGCCCCGGCATCCTCGTCATCTGATGCGGGTCTGCGTCGTGGGCGGGGGCGGGCGGGAGCACGCCCTGCAGAAGGCACTGAGCCGCACCGCCGAGGTGGTCGTCACGCCCGGCAACCCCGGGATCCCGGGCTCGGTCGGCGCCCCTCCCACCGAGGTCGATGCCGACCTGTACGTGATCGGGCCGGAGGCGCCGCTGGTCGACGGCCTGGCCGACCGCCTCCGGGGCCGGGGCCAGCTCGTGTTCGGCCCCGGTGCCGACGGCGCCCTCCTCGAGGGTTCCAAGGCGTGGATGAAAGATGTGCTGGCCTCGGCTGGCGTCCCGACCGCCGGTCACGGCGCGTTCACCGAGGTCGAGCCGGCTGTCGCCTACCTCCGCACGCTGGGACCGCCGTGGGTGGTGAAGACCGACGGGCTCGCCGCCGGCAAGGGCGTGCTCGTCACCGAGTCGCTCGACGAGGCGGTCGACGACGTGCGGGAGAAGCTGGCGGGTCGGGCCTTCGGCGATGCCGGACGCCGGGTCGTGGTGGAGGAGGGACTGTCGGGGTCGGAGTTGTCGGTGCTGTGCGTGTGCGACGGCACGCGGGCCGTGGCCCTTGCGCCCGCCCAGGACTTCAAGCGGCTCGGCGACGGTGACAGTGGGCCGAACACGGGCGGGATGGGCGCCTATTCGCCTGTCCCCGCCGCCGGTCTGTCTGTCGTGGAGGAGGTGGTGGAACGGGCGGTGGGGCCCACCCTCGCCGCCCTGCGCGCTCGCGGCATCGACTACCGGGGCGTCCTCTACGCCGGGCTCATGCTCACCGCCGCCGGTCCGAAGGTCCTGGAGTACAACGTCCGGTTCGGCGACCCCGAGGCCCAGGTGGTGCTGCCCCGGTACGCCGGCGACCTGGCCGGGCTGCTGGCCGAGGCGGCCGCCGGCCACCTACGGTCCGAGCCCGAGTTCACCGAAGATGCCGCCGTCACGGTGGTGCTGGCGAGCGAGGGCTATCCTTCCTCGCCGCGATCGGGCGACGCCATCGGGGGGCTGGAGGAGGCCGTGGGCCACGAAGGTGTGACCGTCTTCTGTGCCGGCGTCGGGCGCTCCGCCGACGGGGCCCTCGTCACCGCCGGGGGACGGGTGCTCGACGTCACCGCCCTGGGGCTCGACCTCCGGGAGGCCCGCCGGCGGGCGTACGAGGCCATCCTCGACGTCTCGTGGCCGGGGATGCAGTATCGGCGGGACATCGCCGCGTCGGCCGTCGAGGAGACGAGAGGTGTGAGGACGTGAAGGTCGCTGTGCTCATGGGGTCGCCGCGCGACAAGGACAAGATGGCAGGAGCGGCGTCGACGTTGGGAGAGTTCGGCGTCGAGGCCGACGAGCGGGTCATGTCGGCCCACCGCACGCCCGACCAGGTGGCCACCTTCGCCACGGGCGCCCGTGCCGCCGGCTACGCCGCCATCATCTGCGGGGCGGGCATGGCCGCCCACCTCGCCGGTGCGGTCGCCGCCAACACCACGCTGCCGGTGGTGGGCGTGCCCCTCTCAGGAGGAGCGCTCAACGGCGTCGACGCCCTTTACGCCACCGTGCAGATGCCCCGGGGGGTCCCCGTTGCCACCGTCGCCGTCGACGGGTCGGTCAACGCCGCCCTGCTCGTCGTCCAGATGTTGGCCATCACCGACGAGAAGCTGGCCGCCGCTCTCGAAGACCGCCGCCGGAACCAGCCTTGATCCCGCGGTACTCGCTGCCGGAGATGGCGGCGTTGTGGACCGACGAGGCCCGGCTGGCGACCTGGCTCGAGGTCGAGGTGCTGGCCACCGAGGCATGGGCCACCCTCGGCGTGGTGCCCGCCGACGACGCCAAGGCGGTGCGCGAGCGGGCGCCCGACGTCACCCCCGATCTCGTGGCCGCGGTCAACGAACGGGAGGCGGTCACCGATCACGACGTCGCCGCGTTCGTCGATGTCGTGCAGGAGGCGGTGGGCCCGCCCGCCGGCAACTGGGTGCACTACGGGCTGACGTCGAGCGACGTGGTCGACACCGCCCTGAGCGCCACCCTCACCCGCGCCGCCGACGTCCTGCTGGCCGCGAGCGGCCAGCTCGTCGCCACCCTCAAGGCTCGTGCCCTGGAGCTGCGCGACGTCCCCATGGCCGGGCGCACCCACGGCATGCACGCCGAGCCCACGACCCTCGGCGTCAAGCTCGCCCACTGGTGCCTCCAGGCCGACCGCGACCGGTCCCGCCTCGAAGCGGCCCGTACGGCGATCGCGGTGGGCAAGCTCTCGGGGGCGGTGGGCACCTACTCCAACGTCGACCCCGAGATCGAGCGCCACGTGTGCGCCGCCCTCGGGCTCCGGCCCGTGCCCGCCACCCAGGTGATCGCCCGCGACCGCCACGCCGAGTACCTCTGGGCCGCTGCCTCCGTCGGCGCCTCGGTCGAGACATTCGCCACCGAGATCCGCCACCTTCAGCGCACCGAGGTGGGCGAGGTGACCGAGCCGTTCCGGGCCGGCCAGAAGGGCAGCTCGGCCATGCCCCACAAGCGCAACCCCATCACGTGCGAGCGCCTGGCCGGCCTGGCCCGGGTGCTGCGGGCCAACCTGGGCGCCGGCCTCGAGGACGTCGCCCTCTGGCACGAGCGCGACATCTCGCACTCGTCGGTCGAACGGGTGATCCTGCCCGACTCGTCGCTGCTCGCCCACTACCTTCTCGTGCGTATGCGCGGCGTCGTGGAGGGCATGGTCGTTCACCCCGAGCGCATGCTCGAGAACCTCGACCGCTCGTGCGGCCTCGTGTTCAGCCAGCCCGTGCTCCTCGCCCTGGTTGCCGCCGGGCTCACCCGCGACACCGCCTACCGCATCGTGCAGGAGGCGGCCTCGACCGCATGGTCGCAGCGCCGCCCGTTCCGGTCGGTGCTCGACGCCGATGACCGGGTGCCCCTGACGCCCGAGCAGCTCGACGACGCGTTCAGCCTCGAACGGTCGCTACGCAACGCCGGTTCCGTTCTGGATGCCCTCGAGGAGGTCGACGCGTGACGACCCTTTCCAAGTTGCACTCCGGCAAGGTGCGCGACGTCTACGACGCCGGCGACGGCCTCCTGCTCATGGTCACGTCCGACCGCATCTCGGCGTTCGACGTGGTGATGACCGAGCCGATCCGCGACAAGGGCAAGGTGCTCACCGGCGTCACCGCCCACTGGTTGGCCGAGATGGCCGACCTGGTGCCCGGCCACCTGGTGTCGACCGACCCGGCCGCCTTCCCGGCCGGCGCAGCCGACCTAGGCGACCTGGCCGGCCGCACGATGCTGGTGCGGCGGGCCGACATGCTGGAGATCGAGTGCATCGTGCGCGGGTACCTGGCCGGCTCGGGGTGGAAGGAGTACGGCGCATCGGGGACCGTGTGCGGCATCGGCCTCCCGCCCGGGCTGCGCCAGTCCGACCGCCTTCCCGAGCCCCTTTTCACGCCCTCCACCAAGGCCACCGAGGGCCACGACGAGAACATCACGCCGGCCCGAGCGGTCGAGCTGGTCGGCGCCGACGTCTACGAGCAGGCTCGCGACGTCTCTCTCGCCGTCTACTCCCGGGCGGCCGAGGCGGCCGAGGCCATGGGCCTCATCGTCGCCGACACCAAGTTCGAGCTCGGGTTCGTCGACGGCACTCTGACCCTCTGCGACGAGGTCCTCACGCCCGATTTGTCGCGCTTCTGGGACGTCGACTCGTACGAGCCGGGGACCTCGCCGCCGTCGTTCGACAAGCAGCCGCTGCGCGATTGGCTGGAGGAGAGCGGGTGGGACAAGACCCCCCCACCGCCGTTCCTGCCCTATGAGGTGGTGGAGGAGACGCGGGAGCGCTACGTCGCTGCCTACGAGCGACTCACCGGAATGCCGTTCTCACAGTGGACGGGGAAGCGATGATGGGGTCGTGAGATTCCCCGTGCTCGTGGAGGTGCGTCTCCGCCCCGACGTGGCCGACCCTCAGGGGGCCACCATCGAGCGGGCTCTTCCGGCCCTGGGTTTCGCCGCCGTGGAGGGCGTCCGGGTCGGCAAGGCCATCCGTTTCACCGTCGACGCTCCCGACGAGGCGTCGGCCCGCTCCGACGTCGAGGAGCTCTGCCGGCGCTTTCTCACCAACCCCGTCATCGAAGACGTGGAGATCACCGTCTCATGACCGCTGTGGGCGTCGTGCTGTTCCCGGGCTCCAACTGCGAGCACGACGTGGCCGAGGCTCTCGGCGCCCTCGGTGCCGAGGCGCGGATCGTGTGGCACGGCGAGAATCAGCTCGGCGACGTCGACGCAGTGGTACTGCCGGGCGGGTTCGCCCATGGCGACTATCTGCGCCCGGGGGCCATCGCCCGGTTCAGTCCGATCATGTCCGCCTTGTCCGAGTTCGCGGCAGCAGGCGGACCGGTCGTGGGTATCTGCAACGGCTTTCAAGTGCTGACTGAAGCCGGGCTCCTGCCGGGCGCCCTCCAGAAGAACCGTGGGCTCCGATTTCTCTGCACGACGGTGACCGTCCGCGTCGAGACGATTCAATCGTCGTTGACGATCGCGGCCAAGAGCGGAACGTTGCTGCGCTTGCCCATCAACCACTTCGAGGGCAACTTCACCTGCGACGCCGGGACCCTCGCCGAATTGCGCGCCGACGACCGGGTCGTGCTGCGCTATGTCGAGAACCCCAACGGCTCCGTCGACGCTATCGCCGGGGTGTGCTCGGCCGAGCGCAACGTGGTGGGACTGATGCCTCACCCGGAGCGGGCCTCCGACCCGCTGGTCGGATCGGAGGACGGAAGGGTGCTGCTGCGGTCGTTGCTGCAGAGTGCGGGGATGCGGGCGGTGACCGTCGGCTCGTAGCCGGGCGGGCTACTCGCCCCGACGGATGCCGGCCTGGCGCAGGACGCCCGGGTCGACGCCGGCCTCCCGCCAGGCGGCGTAGGTGATGCCCTTTCGCTGCCCGTAGGGGCCGGCGGAGGCCACAAATCCCTCCTCGAGCGTGGACATGTCGACGGCATTGTCACCCGCGGCCAGCTCGTACTCCAGGTTCATACGCTCCTGGACGAGGTGCAGCCGCGTGAGCGGATCGGCGGTGGCCAGATGCTCGTCGATCGTGCCGAGGCGCCTCTGCAGCGAATCCGGCGTGCGCTTGCGGCCGCGCTTGGGCTTGTGGGCTTCGAGCGCTTCGAGGTAGCGCCGAACTGCTCTTCCTTGCTCACGTCCTTCGGCCAACGCTGCCTTGTGGCTGTCGGACATGGGGGATCTTGTTCTCTTGCTCTTGGCAGGCATTTGATAATTGTGGTTGATTCGCTGCCGGAATTCAAGTCACCCTGTGCTCCTCACATTTCCGCGGACGGGAGAATCGGCCACCGGTCCGTCTCCCCGGGGCGTCAACACCGCGTCGGGTACCGTTGGCCCGTGGCCCCATCCGGACCGGCAACCGACTTCGGCGCCGCGCCCGACCTCCACCGGACCCTCGGCCTCAGCGACGACGAGGCCGCTTCGATCGAGCGGATCCTGGGCCGGCGTCCCAACGGGCTCGAGCTGGCCATGTACGCGGTGATGTGGTCGGAGCACTGCTCCTACAAGTCGTCCCGGGCCCATCTCGGTCGTCTCCCGACCGAGGCGCCCTGGGTCCTGGTGGGCCCCGGTGAGAACGCCGGCGTCGTCGACGCGGGTGACGGGATGGCCGTCGCCCTGCGTATCGAGAGCCACAACCACCCGTCGGCGATCGAGCCCTACCAGGGTGCGGCCACGGGCGTGGGCGGGATCCTGCGGGACATCTTCACGATGGGCGCCCGCCCTGTCGCCCTGCTCGACTCCCTGCACATGGGACCCATCACTGCCTCTTCGGCGGCTGCGCCGCCCGGGCCGGCGGGCCCGGTCACCGACGCGCGCAGCCGGTGGGTCCTCGAGGGCGTGGTCAGCGGCATATCCGGCTACGGCAACTCCGTCGGCGTACCCACCGTCGGCGGTGAGCTGTCGTTCCACCCCTGCTTCGCCGACAACCCCCTCGTCAACGTCATGTGCGTCGGCGTGATGAGCCACGACCGGCTGGTGTTCGCCCGCGCGTCGGGGATCGGCAACCTTGCCGTGCTGCTCGGCTCCAGCACCGGCCGCGACGGCATCGGTGGGGTCAGCGTGCTCGCCTCGGCCGGCTTCGACGAGGGTTCCGATGCCAAGCGCCCGAGCGTCCAGGTCGGCGACCCCTTCGAGGAGAAGCGGCTGATCGAGGCGTGCCTGGCGCTCTACGACGCCGGGCTGGTCGTGGGCATCCAGGACCTCGGGGGCGCGGGGCTCACGTGTGCCACCAGCGAGACCGCCTCGCGCGGCGGTGTCGGAATGGACGTCGACCTGTCCGCCGTGGCCCTCCGTCAAACAGCGATGACCCCGCCGGAGATCATGACCAGCGAATCGCAGGAGCGGATGCTGGCCATCGTCACGCCCGACGACTTGCAGGCGGTGCTGGACGTCTGCGGCAAGTGGGAGGTCCGGGCCACCGTCGTGGGCCAAGTCACCGAGGGCGGGCGGCTGCGGATCCTCCACGGTCCCGGCGGTGAGGTGCTGGCCGACGTTCCCGCCGCCTCCCTGCACGAGGACGCTCCTCTGTACCGCCGTCCACTCGAGGTGCCGGCCGACTTCGAACGGCGGGCCGGTGACGACCCTGGCCGTCTCGCACCGCCCGACGACTGCGGCGCCGACCTCCTGGCCATGCTGGTCGACGCGTCGTGGGTGTGGTCGCAGTACGACCACCAGCTGTTCCTGAACACCGTCGAGGGCCCCGGAGGCGACGCCGCCGTGTTGCGCCTGAAGGCGCCCGGCCACCCCTGGACAGGGCGGGCGCTGGCGCTCACCACCGACAGCAACAGCCGGTGGTGCGGACTCGATCCCAGGCGCGGGACTGCGTTGGTCGTCGCCGAGGCTGCGCTCAACGTGGCCACCTCTGGCGCCCGCCCGATGGCCGTCGTCAACTGCCTCAACTTCGGCAACCCCGAACACCCCGAGGTCATGTGGCAGCTCTCGGAGGCCATCGACGGCATGGCCGGCGCCTGCACGGCTCTGGGCGCCCCGGTGGTCGGCGGGAACGTCAGCCTCTACAACGAGTCGGGCGGCCGCGACATCGAGCCGACGCCGGTCATCGGCCTGCTCGGCCTGATCGACCGACTGGAGCGCCGCCCGCCGGGGGCCGGCCTGGTCGAGGGCGGCGAGCTCCTCCTCCTCGGCCGTGCCGGCGCCGGGGAGCTGGCGGGGTCACGGTGGGCCTGGGCGGCTCACGGCCACGTCGGCGGCCGCCTGCCCGAGCTCGATCTCGGCGTGCACGCCGTCGTGTGCGAGCTGGTGCGGAGTCTGGTCTCCGACGGTGTACCGACCGGCGTGCACGACATCGCCGACGGCGGGCTCGGACTGGCGCTCGCCGAGATGGCGGTGCGCTCGGGCATCGGGTTCGTGGTGTCGGGCGTCGCCACTCACGCCGAGCTGTTCTCGGAGGCGCCGTCCCGGGTCGTCGTCTGTGCGAGGGGCGACCGCGTCACCGAGGTCGCGTCCAGAGCCGGGAACGCGGGCGTGCCCGTCACGGCGCTCGGCCGGGCCGGCGGCGACCGCCTCAGGGTCGAGGGCTTGGTCGACGTGGGCCTGGCCGATGCCCACCGGGCCTGGCGCGACGCGGTCCGCGCCCCCATCGGCGACTGAGTCCCGCCTGGCGACCCGGGTGCGCCGGGGTCGGCCGCCCGCGTGCGAACATGGGCTCGTGACGTCTTTGCCGCCTGTCGACGACCTAACCGGCGACCGTCCGGGCGAGGCGTGCGGGGTCTTCGGGGTCTACGCCCCGGGGCAGCCCGTCGCCCACCGCACGTACAAGGGACTCTTCGCGTTGCAGCACCGGGGGCAGGAGTCGGCCGGGATGGCGGTGAGCGACGGTACGAGCATCACCGTCGTCAAGGACATGGGCCTGGTCACCAACGTCTTCAACGAGCGCAACCTGGCGCCGCTGCAGGGCCATCTGGCCGTCGGCCACACCCGCTACTCCACGACCGGTGACAGCAACTGGCGCAACGCCCAGCCGATCTACCGGGGTACCGGCGACGCCCAGTTCGTGCTCGGGCACAATGGCAACCTGGTCAACACCGCCGACCTGCTCGGCGAGATCGGTGTGCTGCCCGGCACCATGAACAGCGACAGCGAGGTGGTCGCCCAGCTGCTGCACGAGTCGATCGTGGCCGCCGGGCCCGGCGCCCGCAGCGACGGCCGCGACCTCGAGCGGGCCCTGCTCGCGGTGCTGCCCCGCCTGAAGGGGGCCTTCTCGTTCGTCCTCATGGACGAGGGGCACGTGATCGGCGTCCGCGACCCGAACGGCTTCCGTCCCCTCTGCCTCGGAAGGCTCGACACCGGTTGGGTCATCGCCTCCGAGACGCCGGCCCTCGACATCGTCGGCGCCCATTTCGTCCGGGAGGTCGAGCCCGGCGAGATGGTGGTGGTCGACACGACCGGCACCCGCTCACTCCACCCGTTCCCAACGGAGCGGCGCGAGCCGAAGCTGTGCCTGTTCGAGTTCGTCTATTTCGCCCGTCCCGACAGCCAGCTCTACGGCCAGACCGTGCACAGCGCCCGCCAGCGGATGGGCGAGCTGCTGGCCGATCAGGCGCCGTTGCCGGCCGACGCCGACGCCGACGGCGAGGCGATGGTGATGCCGGTGCCCGAGTCGGGGATCCCGGCGGCCGAGGGCTACGCCCGCCGCAGCGGCATCCCCTTCGGGCACGGCCTGGTCAAGAACCGCTACATCGGCCGCACGTTCATCGTCCCCAGCCAGGACAAGCGCAGCCAGGGCGTGCGCATGAAGCTCAACCCCATCCGTGACAACATCGCCGGCAAGCGCCTGGTCGTCGTCGACGACTCCATCGTCCGGGGCACGACGACCCGGGCCATGGTGGCCATGCTCAAGGAGGCGGGTGCGGCCGAGATCCACCTGCGGATCTCGTCTCCTCCCTATCGGTGGCCGTGTTTCTACGGGATGGACACCGGCAGCCGGGGCGAGCTGCTGGCGGCCGACCTCACCGTCTCGGAGGTCCGCGACTATCTGGGTTGCGACACATTGGCCTACCTCGAGCTCGACCGCCTGATCACCGCCACCGGCGCCGCCGGCTCGGGCTTCTGCACCGCGTGTCTCACCGGTACGTACCCCGTCGCCGTCCCCGCGCCGGTCCGGCCCGAAGCGGCCATCGCCGCCGACGTGGAGCTCCCGGAGGTCGACCCCGTCCATCCCTGTGGGTGAGACCTACGCCGGTGCGGGCGTCGACGTGGCCGCCGGCGAGGAGGCGGTCGAACGCATCCGCAAGCGCGTGCGTTCCACGTTCCGACCCGAGGTGCTCGGCGACATCGGGGGCTTCGGGGGCCTCTTCGCCTTCGACCCCGCCCGCTATCGAAACCCGGTCCTCGTGTCCTCCACCGACGGCGTGGGAACCAAGGCGGTGATCGCCCAACGCACCGGTCGGTTCGACACGATCGGCATCGATCTCGTGGCCATGTGCGTCGACGACATCGCCGCTCACGGTGCCGAGCCCCTGTTCTTTCTCGACTACGTGGCCGTCGGACGCCTCGACCCCGCCCACGTCGAGCAGATCGTCACCGGCGTGGTCGACGGCTGTCGCCAGGCCGGGTGCGCGCTCATCGGCGGTGAGATGGCCGAGCACCCCGGGGCGATGGAGCCCCGCCACTTCGACCTGGCCGGGTTCGCAGTGGGCGTGGTCGACCGCGAACGGCTGGTGACCGGCGAGCGGGTCCGCCCCGGTGACCGCCTTGTCGGCCTGCCGTCACCCGGGCTCCGTTGCAACGGCTACTCCTTGGCCCGCCGGGTGCTGCTCGAGATCGGTGACCGGTCGCTCGAGGGGCCCGCCTGGGACGGCGCCCACCACAGCCTGGCCGACGAGCTGCTCCGGCCGTCGGTGGTTTACGCCCCCGCGGTGGTGGCCCTGTGCCGGGCGGCCGAGGTACGGGCTATGGCCCATGTCACCGGCGGTGGCCTGGCGTCCAACCTGGCCCGCGTACTGCCCGACTCGTGCGACGCCATCGTGACGCGCGGTACGTGGGAGGTGCCACCCATCTTCGACGAGATCCAGCGCGCCGGCGACGTGGCTCCCGACGAGATGGGGCGCGTGTTCAACCTGGGCATCGGCATGGTGGCCGCCGTCCGCCCCGACGATGTTTTCCGGGCCCACGACGCCCTCCGCTCGGCGGGAGTGCAGTCGGTCGACATCGGCGAGGTCACCTCCGGCGCGGGCCAGGTCCAACTGGTCGGCTGAGCTTCGTGCGGGCCAGCGCGGGTTACTCGCGCAGCAGGGCGCGTGCGGCGGAGACGACCTCGTCCACACCGATGAGGACGGCGCTCTCCATGGGGATGGCGTAGGGCACGCCGGGAATGTCGGCCATGGCCAGGCGGCGCACCGGCGCGTCGAGATCGTAGAAAGCCTCTTCGGCGGCGACGGCCGCGACCTCGGCTCCGACCCCGAAGCTCCTGTTGTCCTCGTGGACGACCAGCAGGCGCCCGGTGCGGCAGACCGATGCCAGCACCGTGTCGAGGTCGAGCGGCGAGATCGTGCGCAGGTCGACGACCTCGACGGAGTAGTCCTCGGCGGCGAGGACCTCGGCGGCGGCCAGAGAATGGTGGCGGTGGATGCCGTAGGTGACCAGCGTGAGGTCGTCGCCCCTCCGGGCGATGTCGGCCAGCCCGATGGGTACCCGCCAGTCACCCTCGGGGACCGGACCCTTGATGCGCCGGTACGTCTTCTTGTGCTCGAGGAACAGGACCGGATCAGGGTCTTCGGTGGCCGAGCGCAACAGCCCGGCCACGTCGGCCGGGGTCGACGGGCAGACGACCTTGAGGCCGGCCACGTGGGAGTAGAAGGCCTCGACCGCCTGGGAGTGGTAGATCGCCCGGTGGGTGCCGCCGCCCCAGGGCGCACGCACGACCATGGGCACGTGGAAGTCGCCGGCCGAGCGGTAGTGGATCTTGGCCGCCTCGCTGACGAGCTGGTCGAACGCGGAGTGGAGGAAGTCGGCGAACTGGATTTCGGCGACGGGGTGCAGCCCGGCGAGGGCCAGCCCGATGGCGATGCCCACGATCGAGGACTCGGCCAGCGGGGTGTCGATGACCCGGGAGGGCCCGTACTCCCGCTGCAGGCCCTCGGTGGCCCGGAAGACACCGCCGAGCAGGCCTACGTCTTCGCCGAGGACGACCACGTCGTCGTCGGCGCCCATGAGCTCGTGCAGGGTGTGGCGGACGGTCTCCAGCACGCTGCGCACGACACCCTCGGTCGGCTGGGGTGACGAGCCGACGGCCGGAACGGGCGGCGACGGGATCGACGCCGGCGCCCCCGGTACGGGTCGGAGCGGACGGGCGTACACATGGGAGAAGGCCATGTCGGGAGTGGCCTGCGTCGCGGTCTCAGCCCGAACGACGGCATCGGCCACGTCGGCCCGGATCTCCTCGTTCAGCCGCGCGTCGTCTTGTTCGCTGAGCACGCCCTGGGCGACCAGGTAGGAGCGCATCCGGGGGACAGGGTCCCTGCGGCGCCACGCCTCGACCTCCTCGGGAGACCGGTAGGCGTTGTCGTCGTCGTCGGACGTGTGGGGCAGCAACCGGTAGGTCTTGCACTCGACGAGGGTCGGCCCGCCACCTTCCCGGGCCCGACGGACGGCATGGCTCGCCGCCGCGTACACGTCGAGCGCGTCGTTGCCGTCGGTGACGACCCCCGGGAATCCGTAGGCCTGGGCGTGCTGGGCGATGTCGGGGACAGCCGACTGCAGCCCCATGGGAACCGAGATGGCGTAGTGGTTGTTCTCGCAAAGGAACACCACGGGAAGGTGGTGGATCCCGGCGTAGTTGAGGGCTTCGTGAAAGTCGCCCTTGGAGGCGGTGGCCTCACCGAAGTAACAGACGGTGACCTTGTCGTCGCCGCGGATCTGGGAGGCGTTGGCCAGGCCGGCGGCATGGGGGAGCTGGGTGCCGATGGGCGAGGAGCCGGTGATGATCCCGAGGCGGTTCGAGCCCCAGTGGTAGGGCATCTGGCGTCCGCCCGAGTTGGGGTCGCCGGGACGGGCGAACACGTTGAGGAGCACGTCGTAGGCCGTCATGCCCATGGCGAGGACAACGCCCACGTCGCGGTAGTACGGCAGAACCAGGTCGCGGCCCCGGGTCAGCGCCCACGCCGATCCCACCTGCGCCGCCTCCTGGCCCGAGCCGGGGATCATGAAGGGCACGGTGCGGGACCGGGCCAGGTTCCAGAGCTTCTGGTCGACGGCGCGGGCCAGCGCCATGGTGCGGTACATCTGACGGAGGCCATCGTCGGACAGGCCGAGAGCGCTGTGGCGGTCGACGTCGTCCGGCCAGCTCTCGTCCTGCCACATGTCCCGCTCGGGTATGACTCTGGCCACTGTCCTACCCGGTTGACGTCCGGATCTGGTGCACCCGGGCCAACTCCTCGATTCGTCGCTCGGCCAGGCGGTCTGCGGCCTCAGCGGTGGAGATACCGTCGGAAGCTGCGGCGGCGAGCAGCGCGGTAGTCGTATCGGAGATCTTCTGCACCGCAGCGTAGGCGCGTTCGGGGAGGTAGCCGCCTGGGGAGAGCTCCTCGGCGATGTTGATGAGCCCTCCGGCGTTCACCACGTAGTCGGTCGCGTAGAGCACGCCGGCCTCGGCGAGGAGCTTGGCGACGGCCGGTTCGGCGAGCTGGTTGTTGGCCGAGCCCACCACCGCGGTGCAGCGCAGTTCCGGCACGGTTGTGGTGTCGAGGATACCGCCCATGGCGCAGGGGGAGAAGATGTCGCACGGGGTCCGGTGCGCCTCGTCGATGGGGACGGAGCTGACGGCGAAGGCGGCCGTGACACGCTCGACGGCGGCGACGTTCACGTCGGCCACGGTCACCCGGGCCCGCTCCTCGACCAGGTGGCGGACCAGATGGGTGCCGACCTTGCCGACGCCGGAGACGACGACGTGGCGGCCCTCGAGCGTGGCCTCGCCCCAGAGGTGGCGCGCCACCGCCTTCATGGCCCAGCAGACACCGTGGGCCGTCGCCGCCGACGGGTCACCCGATCCCCCGAGCTCCCGGCTGACGCCCGCGACGAACCGGGTCTCCCGCCGGATGAGGTCCATGTCGGCCTGGGTGGTGCCCATGTCCTCGGCCGTGATGTAGCGGCCACCCAGGGACTCGACGAACCGGGCGTACGCCCGCAGGAGGCCCTCGGTGCGGGTGACGGCCGGGGCACCGAGGATCACGGCCTTCCCCCCGCCGAGGTCGAGCCCTGCAGCCGCCGCCTTGTAGGTCATGGCGCGGGCCAGGCGCAGGACGTCGGCGAGTGCCGTGTCCTCGCTGGCGTAGGGATAGAAGCGGGTGCCGCCGAGAGCCGGACCGAGGCGGGTCGAGTGGACGGCGATGATTGCCTGCAGGCCGGTGTTCCGGTCGTGGCAGTAGACGACCTGCTCGTACTCGTCCCCGCCGATCCGGTCGAAGACGTCCACCGGCGCAGGCTATCCCCCCCTGGGGCGGGGGTCACAAGACGACGAGCGTGGCTGTCTGGTGCGCCGGATGGATGTTACAGAAGATCTTGAAGTTGCCGGCGCGCCGCGCCGTGAACTTCACGTGCTCGGGCTTCAGCGTGGGATCGATGGTGCGGGCCTCGAGCCCGTAGCCCTCGATGTCGAAGCCGTGGGTGCTGTCGGTGTCGTTGGACACCGACAGGTCGACCGCGTCACCCGTGTGGACGGTGACCGTCTGGGGGCTGAACCCGGGTTTGCCCTGCACCAACGCCGCCGACACCGTGCGGCGTTCGGCCTCTCCGGCGCAGGCGGTGACGCCCAGCGCCGCTGCCGCGAGAGCGGCGAGCGCGCCAGTGGCTCTGAGCCGTGACCGATCGGGTCGTCGTGCGTGCTGCATCGCTGGGTTCTGCCTCCTGCTCGTGAGCCGGTGGTCGGGACCGGCGTCGATCCGGTGACCTCGCGCTTTTCAGGCGCGCGCTCTACCAACTGAGCTACCCGACCGTGGGTGGTGGCGGTCCTGACGAGATTTGAACTCGCGACCTCCGGCTTGACAGGCCGGCGTGCACTCCAAGCTGCACCACAGGACCCTACGAACCTCCAAGACTAGACGGTGCAAGGCGTCCGCATCCCCGGAGGCGCGCCTTGACCGCGCGAGACGTCCGCTCCGACCGAGGCCCAGACGTCGTCTCGCCCGCCGACGACCTTGCCCCCAGCCTGCGAGGCCGACGCCGAGCAAGCAGCGACTGACCGGGATCATCCCCGGTCGTCTCACCGTGTACGGGCATGCGAGCGGGACATCGACCGGGGGCGCCTTGCTCAGGCCACCGTCCGCCTGGTCGTCGACGTGAGACGGAACCGGATGCTGCGGGCGGTCACGTCGCGCTCGAGGGCGTGCGCCAGGCGGGGGAGAGCGTGCTCCTCGATCTTCCGCCGGACCTCGACGGGGTCGGCGTCCCGGTCGAGCGAAGCGTGCACCTCGAGGGAGGGACATGGGTCGTCGCTGACGATGTACGCCGTCGCCGAGCGGACCCCGGGATAGCTCTCGATATCGGAGGCGAGCGCGGCGCTCGCCCCTGCGGCGCGCACCCGCGTTCGGCCGGTGCTGTCGCGCCCGTCGGCCAGGGTGAGCTCCCCGCCCGCCGGGGCCCGAACCTGCGCCAGCAACCACCGGGCCCCGATGAAGCCCAGTGCCAGGCAGACGAGGCTCGCGACGGGCCACAGCCAGCCCTCGCTGCGAGCCACCAGGTCGCGCACCCCTTGGGTGAGGAGAGGGTCCTCGGCGGCTCGGGAGCCGGTCGCTCCGGAGCCCCGCACGAGCCCGTACACGCCCATGGCGGCGGCGAGAAGGCCCACGAGGCCGAGGGCGACCCGGTTGGCCCGGTCCACCGACGTCCTCACCGGTGCCTGCTCTGGCGGAGGCGCACGCGCACGGCCGGCACCTCGGTGAGTGCCAGCCGGCGAAGCCGCTCGTCGACGGTGGCGACGACCCGCTCCCGGAGGTCTCCCGGAACCCTTCGGTTCGTCGTCGCCACAATTTCTGTTGACCGCCGTCCGATGCGCGCTCGTGCCTTCGAGACGCCGTCGACCCGGCCGACGTCGACGACGATCGCCTTCTCCGTGCCTCGTCGCTCGACGGCCGCCGGTTGACGGCTCGGCGTCATCGGAAGCGCCTCGGGACGCCGGGATCCCGCCGCCAGGACGAGCAGGGCCAGCCCTACCAGCGTGAGGCCGATGGAGGTCCACCGGGCCGCGGCCTCGTTCCAGCTGGTGCGCAGGCCGGCGCCGTACCAGTCGTCGTACGGAAGGACCCACGGCGGCCGGCCCAACTCGGCCAGCACGATCTCCCCGGCGACGAGCACTCCTCCGACCGCAAGGGCGAGGGCCAGGGCGAGAGCCACCACCTGCCTGGTCGCGCGCACCGCTACCTCACCCGCCGGGCGACGGGGCCCTCGGCCACGAGCGAGGTCACGAGGATGTCGACCGACGTCACCCGCAGGCCCGTGCAGGTCGTGAGGCGCTCGACGACGTGCTCTCGGGCCCGCCGGGTGACGTCGCCGACCGGCTCGGGGTAGCGGACGCTGATCGTCAGGTCGACGGCGACGCTGTCGTCGTCGGCCCCGATGGCGACACCGGCGGTCGCCGACGGGCTCCCCGGGGCCCGGGAGAGAAGCCGGCTGAGCCCGCTGGCCTCCGCCCCGCACACGCCCGCCGTCTGTCGGGCGGCCTGACGGGCGATCTTCTCGGCCACTCTGGGGGCGATGATGGTGTGGCCGAGATCGGTGCGCAGCGGCGATTTACGCGTCGTGAGGTCGGCGGGAGTACCGCCCTCCGGCGAGCTCATCTCGACGGTCGGGTCGGCGCCCACGGTGGTCATCTCTGCCGCCGGTCGGACGAGCCTCCCAGGTACTGCGTCAGGTCGATGTCACCCTGAAAGACCTTGACGACGAGGTAGCCGAGAGCACCGAAGAAAGCCACCACGATCATCCCCGAGAATCCCTCGAGGATCAGAGCGAGCCCGAGCAGGATGCCGACGAGCAGTCCGACGACGGTGGGTTGCATGTTCACTCCTGACTGAGGTGGATGTGATCGATGTCGTCGACGACGACCGCCACCGGCCGGCCTCCGGACAGGGGCTCGACGGCATGACGGACGCGCTGGGCGATGGTCGGCAGCGGCGGTCCCCAACGGGCGACGATGTGAACCTCGAGCTCCCCGTCGGCGATGCGTACGCCCGGGACCCGCCGGCCGGGAAGGTATGTGGCCACCTCCCCGAAGGCGCCGGCTCCCAGGGCCACGACGTCGGCGCAGCCGAGGGCGGCGGCGGCGACAGCGTCCGGGTCGACCGGTTCACTGCACACGCGGCTCCTCGGCCTCGGCCTCGTCGTCGTCACCCAGGAACACGTCGCCCACGTTGATGTTGACCTCGGTGACCTCGAGACCGGTCATGCGTTCCACCCGCTGGATGACGTTGTTGCGCACGGCTCCGGCGAGGTCGGGAATCGAGACCCCGTACTCGACGACGACGTCGAGGTCGACGGCCGCCTGTTCCTCGCCGACCTCCACCTTGACTCCCTGGGCAGGGCTGCTCGCTCCGGTCGTCGGGAGCTTCCCCTTGATGGCGCCGAACGCTCGCGCCGCGCCGGTGCCCATCTCGTGGACCCCCGCGACCTCCCGGGCGGCGATGCCGGCGATCTTCTCCACGACCGAGTCGGAGATCGACGTGCGGCCCTTGTCGGTCTTGAGGCCGCCGGCGTCAGGGCCGTCGGCGGTTACGGGAGGGGACGTCTGCTGAGCCATGTCGGTCTCCTCTGTCGCTGTGGGCGGCCGGCGTGCGTTCCCAGGAAGTCCAGTATGGCTGTGCGCTCGACCGGTCGCGTCGTGAAGCTCGCCGCCCGCCTACCCGTCCCGGAACCTGCCGAAACCGCCGGTCGATGACTGCAGGTTCACTCAGGGAGGTGGCACACGGCGCACTGAACGGCGAGATGGTCGAGCACGGCACATCTTCGCCCATCGAGCGGGTCGGGCGGACCACGTGAGGATGTCGCCGCTTGTGACCCGACTGTTACAGATCCGTGAGGGGCCTGTTGCATTGGAGTACGACGCTGGAGCTCCAAGAAGCACCCTGCTCGAGGAGGTCCTCCCATGTCCAGAATCTTCCGTCGACCGGCGACAGTGATCGCCGGGCTCTCTGCCATGCTGGTAGCGGTAGGCGCCGGATTCGTCGGAACCGCGAACGCCGCCGCTCCCTACTGCGGCATCACCTGGGGAAGCCTGGCGAAGGCGGGCGGCACGGCGAGCGAGGCTGCGCTCGGCAACGTACGCACCGGCCGGCAGGCGTGCTTCGACCGCGTGGTCTTCGACTTCGCCGGATCCGCCAACGGCTATCGGGTCGAGTACGTCTCCGAGGTCCGAACCGATGGTGAGGGCCGCCGTCTCTCCGTCGCCGGAGGTGCGGTCCTGCGGGTGAACCTCCAGGCGAACGTCTTCGACCAGCTCGGCCACCTGCACTACGCCCGCGCCATCGGCGACCACGTGGCCGACGTGCGTGGCTACCCGACACTCCGCGACGTCGTCTACGGAGGGTGCTTCGAGGGCAGGACGACCTTCGGCGTCGGCGTGCGGGCACGGCTGCCGTTCAGGGTGTTCACCCTCGCCGGACCCGGCTCCAGCAGTCGGATCGTGCTCGACGTCGCCCACAGGTGGTAGCCGCAAGCGGGGCTTCCCGGTAGCAACCACGCTCACGGTGAAGGCCGGCTCCTTCGGTGGAGCCGGCCTTCCGCGCCCGCCGGCGTCGTCAGATTGTGTCGTTCGAGTCAGCAGGGAGATAGAAGTTCCAGCTGCCAGACCCTTCATGAGCGCCACCTGCCGGGCAACTTCCGTTGTCCGGACGTCCGTTCCACCACAGCGAGAAGCATTTGTTGCAGAAACGCCAGTTGTCCTGTTCGGTGTTCTTGGCCATGTTTCCTCCGAAATAGCTCGTCGGTTTGTCGGGAAGCGAGGTGCAGGCTGACACCTGCTCGTGGTTGAGTCCCGGGGCTCGCGGCCTGATACACCGAATCCTGGGTGCCTTGGCGCGCCGACAGCACCCCCAACGGGATTCGAACCCGTGCCGCCACCTTGAAAGGGTGGTGTCCTAGGCCGCTAGACGATGGGGGCGGGGGGTCGCCGGCGGGGTGCGCCGGTCGCACATCACGGTACCCGCAGGCCCGCCGATGACATCACCGCAGGTCCCACGCCGTGCCGTCCGGCGAGTCGTGCACCTGGACTCCGGCCTGCACCAGGCGGTCGCGAATGGCGTCGGAGTCGGCCCACCGCCGGTCGGCCCGCGCCCGGGAGCGGGCGTCGAGGAGGGCATCGACGAACGGGCCTACCACCTCGCGGGGATCACGCAGGCCACCTTCGGCCGCCTCGCCCAGCCGGACGAGCATCGAACGTAGGGCCGCCCGTCCGCGGTCGAGCTCGTCGGACTCCAGCGTGTCGCGCGACCACTGGAGCAGCAGCTCGTCGAGGGCGAGGGCGGCAGCCACCGCCTCCTCGGGGTCTCCCGCCGTCAAGGCTCGGTCGAAGCCCGACTGCAACCGAGCGACGTCGGCCAGCAGCGGTGAGCCCGCCGTGGCGTCGGCCGCGGTGGCGTCTGCCGTGACGTCGGCAGCGGTGGCAGTAGGGCGCTCCGAGTGCACCTCACCGCCCGCCTCGCCGGTGTCCGCCGCCAGCCCGGCGGCGAGGTCGCGCAGCGACGACGTGGCCACGGTGGTGCCGGCGAGTATCCGGCGCATCCGCCCGCGCCGGCGGACCGTGACCGCCCCGCGACCGGCGACGGCGGTCGTCTCTGCGTCGAGGTCGAAGATGCAGGCGGTGTGCTCGTCGACGCCCAGCACGAACAGCTCTTCGGGCAGCTCCGCCTCGAGAAGCGCGAGCCGTCGTTCGCCCATGTAGCAGTACCGGGTGTCGTGGGTGCCCCCCTCGGCGTTGTCGAAGTGGGGCACGACGACGGCGGGGAGGCCCAGCGCCCCGAGGAGGTCTAGCCCCGGGAGCCAGTGGGGAGCCTGACCCACCTTGTAGATCTCGTAGACCGGAAGGGCGAACGGCCCCAGCGTGACGGCGGCGGCGCTGGCGAAGGTGACGCATCCGCCGTCGCGCAGCTTGTCGGCCAGGACCGCCGGCACCTGGGTGGCCTCCCACTGGGCGAGGGCGTACGACGGGCTGCCGGGCCCGGCGAAGACGTACCGGGCCTGTCGCAGGCGGTTAAGCATCGTCTCGTAGGACAGCGACCCCACCTCGTCGGCCGACCGGAACGACGCCACCTCGATCCGCCGCCGCACGCTCTTGGCGAAGTACTCGACGGCGCGGGCGGAAAGGTCGTCGGCGTTGCCCTGGAACCCGAACGGTGTGTCGAGCAGGACGGCGGGGACCTCAGGCCCGCCGAGGCGCGCCAGCAGGTCACGGTGGACGGCACTCATCGTCGGGGCGGTTTCCCCCGATCCCATGATCGCCAGCAGGCGGGGCAGGCCTTCGCGCACGGCCAGGAGGTTAAGGCCCAGGAGGTCGAGCCAAAGGAGAACAAGGCTCGAGCGGTCATCCGGGCACGGCCTCGTCGCCGAATACAGGCGGTACGAGGAGGGCGCAATGGGCCAAGAGGCCGACTCCGGAGGCGGTCCCAGAGGATCACGTTGGCAGCAGACGGGTGTCCGGGCGACGGTTGTCGCCGTCGGTCTGGCTGTCGGACTCGGCGGTTTCGGCCTCGTCCGGTCGCTGCGATCGGGCGACGACGGGGCACGGCCCGCCCCCTCCGTCGAGCAATTCGAGTTCTCGACGCCCGGCCAGCCTGTAGCCGTGCCCGGGGCGGTGCCACCGGCGGGTCGCGAGTCGACGGGCCCCCAGACCGAGCCGTCCGACGCCGCTTCTGCGCTCGCCACCTTCCGCCAGGCCGCCCTCGACGGGCGCCCCCAGGAGGCCTGGCTGCTCCTCGATGCCGCCGGTCGTGAGCGCTACCCGACCGCCGCCGCTTGGTCGGCGGCCCAGGTCGACCGGCCGACCCCGATCGCATTCGAGATCACCCGCACCGGGCCGGCCGACCAGGCCAGCGTCCCGGGCGACCTCGACCTCGCCGTCGCCTCTTCCTACCGACCCTTGCTCGACCAGTTCAGCGGTCTCGTCGCCGCCCGCACCGACGAGGTGTGGCGGGTCCGCAACGAGGGGGGACGCTGGCGCGTGGCCGCCGACCCGGTCGACACCAGGCCCGTGCTCCCGCCCGACGACACCGCACCTGCGGCCGTGCGCAGTTGGGTCGACCGGGCCGCGGCCTGTGACGCCGAGGGCGCAGCCCAGCTCCAGGTGGGCGCCGGTCTTCTCGGGCCCGCCGACCTCGCCCGGCTCCCCTGTGAGCGGCGTGACGCCGTCACCTGGGAGGTCGGCCGCCCTGTCACCGTCGACCGCAGCGACGACGCCCGCACCCTGCTGGCGGCCTACGGGCCGGGGGCGGCCTCGTGGGCCCGCTTGGTGCCGGTGCGGGGTTCCGACCGCAGCTTCTTCGTCCAGGTGGCCCCCCTCGGTGACACCTGGAAGATCGTCGGCCTCTCGGTCGGCGGCTGAGCACCACCGGTTCTCAGCGACCCACCACAACGACACACCACCAACAAAGGAGTAATTGCATGCCACGTCTCAGACGGCTCCGCCTGCTCGCCCTGCTGGGCGCGGGGCTGGCCATCGCCACCGTGCTTCCGGGAGGGGCATCGAGCCACCGGGAGGCGCCGCTCATCAGCGAGGACCCGGTGGCCGACAACACCGACGTCTACGCCTTCGTCAGCCCCGACGACCCCAGCAAGCTCACGCTGATCGCCAACTGGATCCCCTTCGAGGAGCCGGCGGGCGGGCCCAACTTCTTCAAGTTCGGCGACGACGTGCTCTACCAGATCCACGTCGACAACGACGCCGATGCCGTCCCCGACATCACCTACGAATGGCGGTTCACCACCAACGTGTTGAACAGCAACACGTTCCTCTACAACACCGGGCCGATCACCTCGCTGGACGACCCCGACTTCAACATCCGCCAGACGTACTCGGTGGCCGAGATCCGCGACGGCGCGCGCACCGTGATCGCCAGCAACCTGCCCACGCCGCCGGCGAACATCGGGCCGCGGTCGACGCCGAACTACGACCAGTTGGCGTCCCAGGCGGTCACGAGGATCCGTGGCAACAGGTACTTCGCGGGCCAGCGCGACGACCCCTTCTACGTCGACCTGGGCTCGGCGTTCGACCTGCTCGGCCTGCGCCCGTTCAACCAGGCCCACGCCATCCCCCTGCCCACGAGGAACGGCGTCGACGGCCTGGGCGGGTTCAACGTCCACAGTGTCGCCATCCAGGTGCCGATCTCGGAGGTCACCGCCGGTAGCCCCATCATCGGCGTGTACTCCCAGACGAAGCGCCAGCAGTTCCGGGTGCTCCAGCCCAGGGGGCCGGGCAGTCCTCCGAGGCAGTCCGGTAGCTGGGTCAACGTGTCGCGGTTGGGCATGCCCCTGGTGAACGAGGTGATCGTTCCTATCGGGAAGAAGGACGCGTTCAACGCCTCCGAGCCGACCGGTGACGGAGCGTTCCTGCCTCTGGTACAGGATCCCGAGCCGGCGCGGCTGATCGATGCGCTTTACCCGGTGGTCAGCGTTCCTCCGGCGCCGCGCAACGACCAGGTGGCGATCTTCCTCACCGGGATCCCCGGGCTGAACCAGCCGGCCAACGGCAGGCCCTCGGAGATGATCCGGCTGAACACGTCGATCCCGCCGTCGGCCCCCGTGGGTCAAGGCAACCGGTTGGGCGTGCTCGGCGGCGACAATTCCGGGTTCCCCAACGGTCGGCGTCTCGAGGACGACGTGGTCGACATCGAGATCCGGGCGCTGGCCGGGGCAACCCCGTTCACGCCCGCCTTCAACGTGTCGCCCAACAACGTGCTGGGTGACGGCGTCGACGTCAACGACCGGGCCTTCCGGACGAGCTTCCCCTACCTGGGGACGCCGCACCAGGGCTACGACCACGGCCATCACCGGACCGGTCCCTGACCGTTCCGTGCCGGAGAGCCGTGTACTGACGACGGCACCGAAGGGGGCCCCGCCTGCGGGGCCCCCTTCTCCGGGCGCGCCTGCTCCATCTCCGGGGACGCGCCGCCCCTCGTCGTGGGTGGCGACGCTCGCCGTAGCCGCCCTGTTCGGGGTGCTGCTCGGGCGTTTCATCTGGGCCGGCTCCGACGGGCCCCCGGTCCCGTCGCCGGGTGTGTCCGCCGATCGCTCCACCGAGGCGCGCGTGGCGTCGTTGCAGGAGCGCCTGGGAACCACGCCCGCCGATCCCCGCCTTCTCACCGACCTGGGCGCGGCCTACCTGGCCCGGGCCCGGGAGACGGCCGACCCCGGCTTCTTCGCCAGGGCCGGCCAGGTGCTCGACCGCAGCGACGGGATGGCGCCCAACCAGCCCCGCACCCTCATCGCCCAGGGCCTTCTCGCCCTCGCCCTGCACGACTTCGCCCGCGCCCTCGACCTCGGCCGGCGGGCCCACGATCTTCAACCCGAGGCCGCCGATCCCCTCGGCGTGGTGGTCGACGCCCATGTCGAGCTGGGCCAGTACCCCGAGGCCGCGGCTGCGGCCCAGCAGATGGTCGACCGCCGCCCGTCGCTGGCCAGCCTGTCCCGGGTCTCCTACCTGCGCGAGCTGAACGGTGATCAAGCCGGCGCGATGACAGCCATGACCCAGGCCGTCACCGCCGGCTCCAGCTCACCCGACGATCTGGCCTACGTGCGCACCCTCCTTGGCGACCTGCGCCTGGGCGAAGGTGATCTCGATGCGGCCGACGCCACCTATGCCCGGGCCCTCGAGGACCGGCCGGGGTACGAGCTGGCCGAGGTGGGCCGGGCACGCGTGGCGGCGGCAAGGGGCGACCTGGCCGCGGCTGCCGCCATCCTCGAGCCGGCCGTGACCCGGTTGCCCGTCGCGTCCTCCGTCGCGCTGCTCGGCGACGTGTACACCGCCCTCGGCCGGGAGGCCGACGGCACTGCGCAGTACGACCTGGTCCGCCGGATCATCCAGCTCGAACGGGCGGGTGGTGTGGCCGTCGACCTCGAGCTGGCCCGCTTCGAGGCCGACCACGCCGGTGACCCGGGCGCCGATCCGTCGGCGACGGTGCAGGAGGCCCGGGTCGCGCTGGCCCAGCGGCCGACGATCTACGCCGAGGACGCCCTGGGCTGGGCGCTCCGCCAGGCCGGGCAGGCCGAGGAGGCGCTGGCCCACGCTCTTGGCGCGGTGCGCCTGGGCACCCGCGACGCCGTGCTTTGGTGGCACCTGGCCCGGGTGGAGGCCGATCTGGGCCTGGCCGACGATGCCCGGGGACACCTGACCACGGCATTTTCGATCAACCCGTCCCTGAGCGTGCGCGACGTGCCGGCGGCACGGGCGCTGGCCGCCGAGCTGGGAGTGACCGGGCCATGAGGTTCGGGGCACGACCGGTGTTCGGCGCCGCGGCTGCGGCCGTGGCGGCCGCCATCCTCACGCTCGTGTCGGCGGCACCCGCCGGCGCTCACCCCCTCGGCAACTTCACGGTGAACACCTACAGCGGGCTGTCGGTCGAGCCCGACCGGGTCGCGGTCGATCTCGTGGTCGACATGGCCGAGATCCCGACGTTCCAAGCGCGCCGTGGGATCGACGCCGACGGCGACGGGCGGATCTCCGATGCCGAGGGGTCGGCGTGGGCCGCCCGCTCATGCGCCGACGTGAGGGGACAGGTCACGGTCGCGGTCGACGGCACGGCCGCTCCGCTGTCGGTGGCGTCCTCCGAGGTCGTTTTCCCGCCCGGCAGCGCCGGGCTGGACACCCTGCGGCTCGCGTGCGGCCTGTCGGCCGGGACCGGGCGCCTGCCGCGACAGTCCCGCCTGACCTTCCGGAGCACCGCCTACACCGACCGGGTCGGGTGGCGGGAGGTGACGGTGGTGGGCAACGGCACCCGTCTCGAGGCCTCGGGCGTGCCGTCGGAGAGCATCAGCGACCGCTTGACCCGCTACCCCGATGATCTCCTCCAGTCGCCTCCCGATCAGCAGGAGGTGTCGGTGGGCGTGCGCGTCGAGGGGGGGACGAGCATCCGGACGTCGCCGGGGGGTGCGATTGCCGGGTCGACGGGCGGTGAGTCGCTGCGTACCCTTCCCGGCGGTGTGGACGGCGCCGCTCGCTCGTTCATGTCGCTCGTCGCCCGCCGGGACCTCACGTTGGCCTTCGGCGCTCTCGCCGTCGGCCTGGCCGTGCTGCTGGGCGGGATGCACGCCCTGGCGCCGGGGCACGGCAAGACTGTCATGGCTGCCTATCTGGTCGGCCAGCGGGGATCGCTGCGCCAGGGCGGGGTCATCGCCCTCACCGTCACCGCCACCCACACGGCCGGGGTGCTGATCCTCGGCCTGGTCCTGTCGGCCTCGACCACACTTGCCCCTGAGGGTGTCTACCCCTGGCTGGGGCTCACCAGCGGGTTGCTCCTCGCCGCCGTCGGTGTGGGGTTGCTCCGGCGGGCGCTGGGTGTGCGCCGCCTCGGCGCTTCGTCGCCCGGGCATGCCCACCCCCACCCTCACTCACACGATCATCCCCACGCCCATCACCCCGAGCCCCCTCTTGGGCACGCCGGCTCCGGGAGCGATGCCGAACCCGTAGGCCGACAGGGCGCGGCGGTGGCGACGCTCGCCCCGCCGGTGCTCACCGCCGTCGGTGGCTCCACCACCCCGGCAGACACCGTCGACCGACGGGTCGTCACCCCGGCGCCCGACGGACAGGCGCCCCTGTCTCGGCGGACGCTCGTGGCCATGGGCGTCGCCGGCGGTCTGGTGCCCAGCCCGTCGGCACTGGTCGTGCTGCTGGGCGCCATGGCGCTCGGTCGCGCCTGGTTCGGGGTGGTGCTGGTGGTCGCCTACGGCCTGGGGATGGCGTTCACCCTCACCGCCACCGGCCTGCTGCTGGTCAGGGCCCGTGGGTTGCTCGACCGGCGGACGGCGAAAGGGCGGCGCTCGCCCGGCCTCGCCCGCCTGGCCCGTGCGCTTCCTACCGTCACCGCTGCGCTCATCGTCGTCGTCGGGGTCGTGCTCGCTCTTCGTAGCGTCACCGAGATCTGAGCCGTCGCCGGCTGGCGACGGCTCAGATCATGCCCCGGCTTCGCCGGCGTCCAGTCAGCCGGTCAGTTGAGCCTTTCATGCATAAGGCCGGCGACCTCGACCGGGTGCTGGACGTGGACGTCGTGGTCGGCGGGCGAGAACCACACGACGTCCACGGGGCCCGGCCCGGTCGTCGTCGCCAGGTCGACCTCCGCCCGCTTCGCCACCGCCCAGTCGTCACCGGTGTCGGCGACGACGAGCAGGACCGGCGCCCGCACCCGGGCCAACACCGTCGACGGTCGGTGCTCCCAGAGGGCCCGCAGGATCCGGAGATGGCGCTCGAAGGTCAGCCACGGCCGCACCGTGCCGTCGTCGAGCGTGTCGAAGTTGGCCAGACTGGCCTCGATCCCCTCGTCGGGCCAGTCGGGGTGGGCACGGCGCAAGTGGGCTTGTATCGCGCTCCGGGGCGTTCCTTCGAGACGGGGTGGGGCGAGGGCGGCGGCGCAGTCCTCCCAGGCCGGCCATCGGCGCTGGAGGTCGATGACCCCGCCGTCGACTCCTGCCACGCCTTCGACCCGCTCCGGCGCCCGGGCGGCCAGGTCGACCACCAGATTGCCGCCGGTCGACTGCCCGGCGACCACCGCCCGTTCCCAACCGACGACGTCGAGCACGGTGACGAGGTCGGCGGTGAAGGTGGCGAAGTCGTAGCCGTCGTCGGGCTTGTCGCTGCGCCCGTGGCCCCGTAGGTCGACGGCCGCCACCGGACGGCCCAGGTCTGAGAGACGGGCGGCCACGCCGTCCCAGGTGCGGGCGTTCGAGGCCAGGCCGTGGACGCAGAGGACAGGCGTGCCCGCCTCGTCGGCGCCGCCACCCGGCCAGACGCGCACGTTCAGGGCCACGTCGGGGGCGACCGGGATGCATCGGATGACCGGAGTCAACCGCCGACCCCCGTGGCCGCAGACCTGAGGCGGTCCAGCAGGGTGAGCAGAGCGATCGACTCGTGGGGCGGCCGGTGCAGAGTCTCCCGTCCCCGGACCACCGCCGCGAAATGGTCGACCATGCCCAGATAGGGGTCGCCGTCGGGCCCGTCGAGCGGTTCGGTCCGCCCGTCGCGGTGGTGGAGCTGCGCCCGGGTGCCGGCCGCTCCGCCGGCGAACGGCACCTCCACGGAGACGGTCGCCTCGGTGCCGACGATCTCCAGCCATTGGCGCTCGGGCGCCTCGAACGAGCAGGCGAAGGTCGCCGCGAACCTCCCGGGGAAGGCGAGCCATCCGGTGAAGGTGGCGTCGACGCCCGAGGGTGCGGCCACGGCGCGGGCGACGACCACCTCGGGCAGGCTGCCGCCCACCTCGACCAGGGGTGTCAGGCAGTAGACACCCAGGTCGAGCAGCGCGCCGCCACCCATCTCCGGTCGCCAGCGGTGGTTGCCGGGATCGGCGAGTGGGAACGTGAAGTCGGCCCGGGCAAAGCGCGGCTCGCCCAGCACGCCCGAGCGCAGCACATGGAGAAGGGCCGGCGCCCGGGGGTGGAACGGCGTCATGTAGGCCTCCATGAGCACGACGCCGGCCGCTTCGCAGGCACCCGCCATGGTCGCCGCCTCCGCCGCCGAGGTGGCCAGGGGCTTCTCGCACAGGACGTGCTTACCGGCAGCCGCCGCCCGTTCCGCCCACTCCCGGTGCAACCCGTTGGGGAGGGGTACGTACACCGCCTCGACGTCGGGGTCGGCCAGTACGGCGTCGTAGTTGCCCGACGACCGCTCGGCACCGAAGCGGGCGGCCACCTCGGACGCCGCCCCCGGGTCACGGCTGGCGACGTGGACCAGGCGCGCCCGACGACTGGCCACGAGTGCGGGCAGGACCGAGTCGGTGGCCACCCACGAGGTGGTGGCGAGAACCCCGAACGCCACCGCCGGCTCGACGGGCACCGTCACCGCAGCTCGACCGGCTGGCCCCCCTCGGCCGCCGACCGGGTGGCGGCCTCCAGGACGGCGACCACCCCGCGCACCGACTCCGGCGCCACGGCGAGCGGCTCGCCCAGGTGCAGATGGTCGGCGAGGTTGCGGTGGAAGGCGAAGGGCACCTCGGGCTCCAAGGCCAATGCCAGCTCGTCGAGCCCGCCTCCACCGCGGTAGCGCGACGCGGTCAGGGCCGCCGGGGCCTCGGCGTGATGGGCCGTCTCCGACAGGTACCCCCGCGCCGGGTCGAGGCGGTCGAACACGACCGGCCGGTAATGGCCGACCAGCGTGCCGGCCGTCCCCTGCACGTAGAACTTCGGCCGACGCACGGCGGCCACGTCGGAGGCCACGAACTCCGCCTCCCGGCCGTCGTCCCAGCGCATCCGTACGCGGAGCTGGTCGAGGTTGGTGACGTCGTGCCACACCCGCTTGTGGCCCACGGCCGACACCCCCGCCGGCACCGAGCCCATGAGCTGCAGGATCCAGTCGACGTGATGGGCGCCCCAGTCGTAGACCAGGCCGCCGGAGACGGCTGCCTCGGAGTGCCAGGCCCGGCACGGGTGCTCGAAACCGCCGACGAAGGTCTCCACGTTGAACACCTCGCCCAACAGACCTTCCTGTACGGTCCGCCGCACGGTCCGGAAGTCGCGGTCCCACCGCCGGCTCTGGTTCACGGTCAGCACCCGCTCGTGCTCGTGGGCCAGTCCGAAGAGGCGGTCGGCCTCGGCCACCGTGAAGCACAGCGGCTTCTCACAGGCGACGTGTTTGCCGGCCCGAAGGAGGCCGGCGACCACCGGCCCGTGGGCAACGGGCGGCACGGCGACCACGGCCACTTCGACCTCTAAGTCGGCGGCCAGCTCCTCGACCGAACCGTGGACGCGGACCCCCGGGAAGTCGTGTTCGGCCGCCTTGCGGCGGTCGGCGTCGCTGTCGCAGACCGCGACCAGCTCGAGCCCGGCCGTGGCCGTCGCGGCGGTGCCGTGCACGAGGCCCATGCCGCCGTAGGGGCCGTAGCCGACCACACCCAACCCGAGTGGTGAGCGCCGCCCCGCAGTGCGGGCGCGGCCCCTCAGCGCACGCCGCAGGACTGTGGCCAGGGCCGGGACGGCCAGAGACTCGTCGGTGTTGCCCAGGCCGCAGACCACTACCAGGCCGCGGCCCCGCTCCCCGGCCAGCACCGCACCCTGGGTGCAGAAGCGGTGGGAGACGTTGAGCAACGGGCGCATGGCGTCGTCGGCGGGGCTGACCGGCTCGAAGACGTCGGGCACCGCGAACTCCGGGTCGATGCGGGCCACCAGCCGCTCGTCTGGGTCGACGACACCGGCGAACACCTCGCCGGGCGGCACCGCCGGCTGGGCGCTGGCCCGCAGGACCTCGACCCAGCTGCCCGCCGGGCCGGCACCAGCAGCGGTGCCCAGGGCGACCAGGGACATGCCTGACTCGACCCAGGCCTGCAGTCGTTCGCAGAGCTCGACGGTCGGTGTGGCAAGGGGGCCGTCGAGCAGGACGGCCACCGGGGCCTCGCCCTCGACCCCCTCGAGGTCGCCCGGTGTCAAGAAGACAGGTTCCCCCTCGGTCGCCAACAGGCGGGTCAGGGCACGGCGACGCCCGTCTGTGAGGCGCGACGAGACCACGAGGATCTGCATCCGGCGAAGATTAGAGGGCCGGACGCAGGGCGGGTCATCGTGACGGGAACCGTGTGCGTACTCTCCTCGGGTGTCCGACGGGTCGCAGCACGGTCCGAGGAGTGGATTGGTGGCGGCCGCCGTCGCCGGTTACCTGGCGGGCACGATCCCGTCGGCGGACGTGGCCGCCCGCCTGGCGACCGGGGGAGCCACCGACCTGCGGGCGGCGGGGAGCGGCAACCCCGGAGCGGTCAACGCCATGGCTGCCCTGGGCAGCACGTGGGGGTGGGGCGTGTTGGCCGCCGACATCGCCAAGGGCGCCCTCGCCTGCGTCGCCGGCCGTCGCCTGGGCGGAGGACCGGGCGCCAACCTGGCCGGCAGCGCCGCCGTGGTCGGTCACTGCTACCCGGTGTGGAACGGCTTCCGGGGCGGCAAGGGCGTGGCCGTCAGCTCCGGGCAGTGTCTGGCGACGTTCCCCGCCTACTTTCCGATCGACCTCACCATCGCCTTTGCGGTGGCCCGCCTGAAGGGCCGTGCCCTTCCGGCCACGGCGGTGGCCTCGGCCGTGTGGGTCGGGAGCGGTCTGTTGTGGTGGCGGCGGGGATGGCCCAACGGCTGGGGGCCGGTCCCGGGCCCCATGCTGCCGTTGAGCGCGGCGGTGAGCAGCGCCGTGATCATGGTGCGCTTCGCGGCGGGAAAGCGGCCGGCGTCCACATGATCGGTCTGGTGACCGACTCCAACTCGCAGCTCCCGACCGACCTGGCCCGCCGCTACGGCATCGAGGTGGTGCCGCTCACCGTTACCGTCGACGGCGTCGACCACCTGGAGGGGATCGACCTCGATGCCGACGCCTTCTGGGCCCGGTTCCGATCGGCCACGCCGTCGGTGTCCACGTCGCAGCCCAGCCCCGGCCGCTTCGCTGAGGCCTACCGCACGCTCGCCGAGCGGGGGGCCGACGAGATCCTGTCGGTGCACATCGGCGTCAAGGTCTCGGGGACGGTGAACTCCGCCCGGCTGGCGGCCGAGTCGGCACCCGTGCCGGTACGCGTGGTGGACACGGGATCGGCGTCGTTCGCGGTGGCCTGCTGCACGTGGGAAGCGGCCGAGGCGGTCGCCGCGGGCGCCTCGGTCGACGAGGCGGCGGCCGTGGCCGAGGCCGTCGCCGCCACCGTGGGGATGGTGTTCGTCGTCAGGGCGCTCGACCTCGCCCGGGCGGGCGGCCGTCTGGCCGAAGGAGTGGGAGCCGGCGGGGCGGTGCCGGTGCTCACGATGGTCGACGGCGTCATGGACGTGGTCGACCACGCCGCCGACCTCGACCAGGCGGCCGAAGCGATGGCCTCCCGGGTTTGGTCGTCAGGCCGCGACCTGCGTGTGGGGATCGGGGTGGCCGACGCCGGCGCCGAGCCGCTGGCCCGTGCCCTCACCGACCGGCTGGCCGGCGCCCCGCAGTTGGTCGACCTCGTGCGGTACCGGGTGGGACCGAGCGTCGGCGCCCACACCGGCCCGGGCGCGGTCGGCGCCGTCTACTACCCACCGATCCGGTACGGCTGACCGGCACCTCGACGCCCATCGTCGTGCCGCTCAGCCCCTTCCGGGTGGACCGATGCGCTGCTGGTGGCCGGGAACCGATCCGACCCAGGAGATGAGGGAGCGAACCGCGTCGGGCAGGGCGGCGTCGTCGAGGACAACCTGGTTCTGGCGTCCGTCGTGCTCGACCGTGATCTCGTAGCTCGGCCGGTCGGGGTGGCGGTCGCCGCCAGCCGCCGACAGGCCGAACAGTCCCGCCTCCTCGACCTTGCGTCGCAGCGCCTCGGCATTCTCGTGCGACAGCGACGCCGAGTCGGCGATGGTCGTGGTGACGATGGGCACCAATCCGCCGCCCTGCACGATGGAGACCCGCATGGCGTTAGAGGACGCCGACGCTCTTCCAGGCGCTCTTGACCGCCTTCTCCTCGTCGGAGTCCTCGCCGTAGCGCTCCTGGGCGGACGCGACGGTGGCTTCGGCTGCGTCGGTGAACTGCGAGTTCTCGCTCAGCTTCTTGGCCAGGGTGTCGTACCAGATCGGTCCTGCGGACTCCCATGAATGGCCGCCCAGCGCGGTGGCCACGAGGTAGAAGGCCTTGTTCGGTATGCCGGAGTTGATGTGAACGCCGCCGTTGTCGTTGCGGGGGTTGTTGTCGTCGGGGAGGTCCTGGTATGCGTCCATGTGGGCGGGCTGGTCGTCGAACTCGAACGCCGTGCCCGGGTCCTTCATGGAGCGGAGCGCGACTCCGGGGAGGGACTCGCCCAGCACACCCTCGCCGATGAGCCAGTCGGCCTGGTCGGCCGTCTCCTTGTTCACCCACTGCTTCACGAGCGACCCCACGACATCAGAGAACGACTCGTTCAGGGCGCCCGACTGCTTGCTGTATCGCAGCTTGGCGGTGAACTGGGTGACGCCGTGGGTCATCTCGTGGGCGATGACCGAGATGTCGCGGGTGAGGCTGCCTTTGGCCAGGAACTGGCCGCTGCCATCCCCGTACACCATCTGTGTTCCCTGCCAGAAGGCGTTGTCGAAGTCGACGCCGTAGTGCACCGAGGAGACGAGCTCCATGTCGTCGTCGTCGATGCTGCTGCGATCGAGGACGTCCTTGTAGAAGTCGTAGGTGTGATCCGCTCCGTCGTATGCCTCGTTGACGGCGACGTCGTCGGTGGGAGGGTCGCCCTCGCCCCGCACCTTGGTGCCGGGAAGGCCGTTGCCGCCCCGGTTCTTCATGTCGTACACGGTGCGCCGCTCGCCCGGAGGCGCCAGCCGGAGCGCTCCGAACTGGGCCACCGTCAAGCCGAGTTGCTGCACGACCGTTCGCCGTGCTCGCATGCTCGCCGACGCCGCCAACGTCTTCAGGGCTGCATCTCGATCTCGGGCGTTGCCCTCCTCCGCCACCTGCGCCAGCACGATGGGAGGAAGGATGAAGCAGCAGGGGTGGGTCGCCGGTTCCGTCATTGGCCTTCCTTTGCTCGCCGAAGACCCGACACTAGACACCTGCCGCCTCGATCGCTCAGTGGTGTCCGGCCGGGCGCTGCTGCGCCGGCCGCCCATCGCTGTTGCGCATTCGGTGCCACCGGCTTCATGGGTGGGTGAGCACCACCGCGTTCATCCGGTCAGAGCCACCGGCTTCGGCGCACTGACGTTGAAGGGCTGCGCCGCGAATGCGAAACCATCGGGGCACCGGCCGGTGACGGCGTACTGCGCACCCGGTTGGAAGAACTCGCCCTCGCCGCTAGTGGCGCCAGGCGTGCGGATCGAGGGAATTCGTTGGGGTACGGAGAAGGAGCCGTCGGCCGCAACCGGGCCAGCGCCCGACCCCTCGGCCACGTCCACGCCATCGCGCGTCAACTGGGTCCCAACCGTGCCGCCTCCCGAGGGGCACTGGCCCGAAACCGTGAAGCTCGTGCCGGGCGGACCGGAGCTCGGCGTGAGGGTCAGGGTGGGGCGCGGAGTTTGGGCGGCAAAGAGCCGCGGCGAGGCGGTGACTCCTGCCAGCGCACCCAGGAGGGCAAGGACCACGACCACGGCCACTCGCCTCATGAAGATGGCTTCCTCCCGCGCACCTCGGACAGCTATCAAGGGTATCAGGTCAGGCGTGGGGCTGCTGGGGCGTCCCGATCAAGCGATGTTCGTCGATGGTGTCGAAAGGGTGCGCGAGTTGGGCACCACGAGCAAGGTCGAGACCGTCAACGCCGCCTTGGCCTACGTGGCTGAGCGCCGATTGCGGGCCGAGCGTTCGACGACCCGCTGATCTGGGGCCGTCCCGATCTCGCCGATCCGCAGGTCCGCGCCGAAGCTCGTCGTTGATCCCGGGCGGGCTGTACCTCGCCGACACCAGGGCTCTGGCTCGCGTCAGCCATCCTGAAGTGCAAGCCGAGTTGGACCGCCTCGGGCGGCTCGAAGCTGCCGGACGACCTCGACGCAAGGTTGCGCCACGAGGCTGAACGGCGCGGGACGACGGTGTCCGAACTAACGCGTGAAGCGATCGAAGCGCACCTTGGTGGCAGGCGTCCTCGCCGCCGCCTGCTGGCTGCGGCGGCGGGCGCAAGCGGTCATTCCGACATCGCTGAAAAGCGTTGAGCAGATCCTGGCCTCGGAGGTCGCTGGATCGCCCTGATCGTCGACGCCGGTCCCCTCTACGCGTACGTCGACCGAGATGACCGCCATCATGTCGCGTGCCTCGAGCTGCTCGAGTCGCACCCTGGACCGCTGATCGTCCCGCAGCTCGTCATCACCGAGGTGGCATACCTACTGCGCACCCGGTTGGGCGTCGAGTCAGAGATACGGTTCCTCGGCGACCTCGCGGCCGGGAACTTCCTACCCGAGCCCGTGGCTCCGGTGGACTGGCTCCGCATCGTCGAGCTCGTAGCCCGATACCGGCACCTTCCGCTCGGCACCGTCGACGCGTCGGTCATCGCCGCGGCCGAGCGGCTGTCCGTCGGAGCTGTCGGCACCCTCGATCACCGCCATTTCACCGTCGTCCGCCCGGCTACTGGTCCCTTCGACCTGTTCCCCTGAACCCCACGCCTGCGGACCTGCGAGGGGCGACCGATCCGACGGCCTGCCCATTGCAAGCGAATGTTCCTACATGGCGTCCGCAACCTCCGGGCCCGAGGTGGTGCGGCACTGACCTCGCGAGGTCCGTTAACGCCACCGGACCTGAGGTGGTTGTCCCGCGCCCGGCGTCGTCGCCGAGGACGCCAGGCGTCGCTACTTGGGGTGCCCTCCGCCGTCGCCGGCAGCTGCCGCGTCTCCAATGAGGTTCGGCTTGCGGGACGCGTCGCCGTCTCTCTTCATTTCGCACTGAGGCCGGACGACGGCCTCCCGCGCTGATGTCCAGAAAGTGTCCCGAGTCGCCTTCCCGACCCCTCAGCAGCCGGGCCCGGTGGGGCGGTCGGGGACGTTGGGGTCGTCGATCTCGACGTGGACGTGGGGCCAGGCCGGCCGGTACGACCCGTCCTCGACCTGCGACTCGAACGGCAGCCTCGTGGCGCGGGGTGCGACGACGGTGACGCCCGCTTGGACGCGGGCACCGGGCCGCACGCGCACGCCGGCGATGTGCAGCATCTTGACCTCCCAGCCGGGATGGTCGTCGGGCTCGATGACGAGAAAGTCGTCGGAGTAGTTGCAGTAGAGGACGTAGGTGCCGGCGTAGCGGACGGTGCCGGTGACCGGCGCGCGGATCTCCGCGTCGGGGTCGACCATGACATCGGCCGCGCCGCGGGCCGTCGTGTCGCGGGCCCTGCCTTCGAGCGCCAGGGTGGGGGCGGACGTCGGGAGCGTTTCCAGTTGCTGGGCGCCGTCGAGGGTCGACTCGTGGAAGCCGATGCGCTCGACTCGCGTCGCCGGGTGGCGCAGGACGACGCCGCCTGCGGTAGCGAACGGGGTGTAGGCCTGTTGGGTGACGGGCCGGGGCGGGACCGTCGTGGTGGTGGTGGTCGTCGTGGTGGTGGTCGTCGTGGTGGTTGTGGTCGTCGTAGTGGTCGTGCTGGTCGAAGTCGTCGTGCTCTGCATCAGCACGGCCTGGTCGCTCGCAGCTCCGGAACAGCCCGTGAGCAGGGACGCCAGCAGAGCGAGATTGACGAGACGCTCAGCCATCCGTTCGACGGTACCGACCCTCAGCCCGCTCTTCTGCGCAGGCGGCGCAATTCGGGCTGCCAACCAGGGCTGCGTCCGACGCCGTCCTCCACGGGCCGCGATCGCCGCGTCCCCGGACGCGAGGGTGCGCACCAGCCGGGCCGGTCCTCTGTCCAGCCCGACGCTCACACACGTCGGCCCAGTCGCCCAAGGCGGCGTGGCCCCGCTGGCCGATCCCTTTACGGGCCGGCCGGTTGCTGACACGAAGCCACGGCGTTATCGCTCACGAGCGTCCGGGTTGATCCGGCCAGGTTGTCAAACCTCTCGCCAAGACCCTTGTGGGGTCCGACGGCCCCACGGGGGAGGCCGCGGCCGGCCTGGCCGACGATCTGTCCCAGGACGTGAAACCGTGCCCCTCAGCGGGCGAGGGCCTCGATGATCTCGCCCTGGAGCCAGGTGAGGTAGTCGTAGACCGCATAGGCCGGGGTGCGAGGGTCGTCGGACGAGGTGGGCCGCTCGTCGCCCTCCTCGGTGACCTCGAGGCGCACGCCGAGGACGAGCCGCACCTCGTTGAGGCTCCGCATCCACCCGAGCAGTGCGTCCTCGTCGAGGCGCTCGGCGTCGACCGTCTCCTCGAGAATGGCGAGGGCGGCGAGGTGAGAGTCGAGCAACTCACCCTGGACGAGCAGTCGGTACTCCGTTTGGCGGTCGTCGTCCTCGGGATAGGCCACGGGGAACAGCCGTCCGCGGACCGGGTCGGCGTCGTCCTCGAAGACCTCGCGCATCCGGGGCGCGAGTCCCCTGAGTAGGTCCCGCTCCTCCGGCGACAGGCGGATCTCGAACTGGCCGGACCGGGTGCGCCGAACGGGTCGGCTCCTCATCTCGCGCTACTCGTCATGGCTCATGGTCGCCCACAGGCCGTGCTCGTGCAGCCGGAAGACGTCGAGCTCGGCCTTCTCCCGTGATCCGCTCGACACGACCGCCTTACCCTTCTCGTGGACGTCGAGCATGAGCCTGGTGGCCTTGTCGAGGCTGTAGCCGAACAGCTTCTGGAGGACGAAGGTCACGTAGGACATGAGGTTGACCGGGTCGTTCCACACGATCACGACCCACGGCCGGTCGGGGATCACGACCTCGGCGATCTCGGGCTCTTTGACCTCGGCCGGCATCGTCGACATCGCCGCGGTGCCCATCACCGAAAGGCTACGCGCACGCCGCCGGTGCACGGGCCGACCGGGTTCAGTTGCTCGGCAGCAGGGCCGCCCGGTGGCCCCGACCGGTACCCGGAGCCTCCGCTCCGGCGGCGGGTGCCTCCACCGCCGAGAACCCGAGCAGGAAGCGCAGGGCGGTGGCCCACACGACCGTGGCACCGAGGATGTGCACTCCCACGAGCACTACGGGCACGCCGGTGAAGTACTGGACGTACCCGACCGCCGCCTGCGCCGCCACTGCCACGAGCAGGACATCGCCCCGCCGGAGCAGGCCGGTCGGGGCGCCGTCGCGGCGCAGCCGCCAGAGGGTCACCAGCACCAGGGCCAGGAAGATCATCACGCTGAGCCCGTGGAGACGGGCGACGTCTGGGACGAACAGCGGCAGGCGCTCCACGTCCTCGTCACCGCCGTGAGGGCCGGCTCCGGTGAGGACGGTTCCGAGGAAGATGGCCACCCCGGCGACGACCACGACCAGCCGCCCCAGCAGCCGCAGCTCCGGGCTCACGACCGACGGCGCGGTGCGCTTGTCTCCACCGGTCTCGCCGGCGCGGTGGTGGAGGACGATGGCGTCGGCGAGCAGCACCATCGACAGGAGGAAGTGGCCCATGACCAGGGGCGGGGCCAGGTGGAACAGCACGGTGAGGCCGCCCAGAATGATCTGGCCGAGCACTCCGCCGACCAGCCCGAGGGACAGCCACACGAGGTCACGGCGCCGCGGGCGGCGAAGGAGCGATCCCAGCACGGCCAGCATGACCGCCACCGATACCAGGCCGGTGATGGTGCGGTTTACGAACTCGACCATGGCGTGGTACTCCCAGGGGGCCACGACCCGATCCGCTTCGCACATCGGCCAATCGGGGCAGCCGAGCCCGGAGCCGGTCAGGCGCACGGCGCCACCGGTGACGATGATGAAGCCCAGGGCGACGACCGCCGTGAGCGTGATCCGCCGGTAGGCGGACGGCGACACCTGGGGAAGCCTCATCGGTGAGGCGATGCTAGGACAGGGGTCCGCCCTACCCCAACCCAGAACGGAGATCCGATGTCGACGTCACCGACCGATTCCGCCAGTGAGTCGGCCGCCAAGAAGGTGGCCGATACCGAGGACGATAAGGATTCCCAGGTCCTCGGGCGCGAGGGAGTGGAGAAGGAGCTCATGGACGACGACCGTTCCGAGGTCGGCGAGGAGGTCACCGGGGTCGAGGACGAGTAGGGCCCGGCCTCGGGGGGCACACCTTTCTCATCAGGACAACGCCGCCGGGCCGGGGTGCCGGCCGGGGAGGAGACCCTCATGGGCAAGCGAATCGTCGTCGAGAGCGGTAGGGACCGGCGAGCCCTGGTGCAGGACGCTGGGTGGAAGCGGCTGTCGCTCGGCAGCCTCCTGGCGGGGGTACTGGTCGCCTACGGGGCGTTCGCCGTCCTCGCCGCCATCGCGGGCGGTGTCCTCGAGGCGACCGACGCCGACATCGACCTTGGCGCCCGGTGGAACGACCTGGGCGTCGCCGCCGGGCTCGTGGTGGCCGGTCTGTTGTTCCTCTCCTACCTGTTCGGTGGCTACTCGGCCGGGCGAATGGCACGTCGGGCCGGGAGCCTGCACGGCGGCGGCACCTTCGTGCTCGGCGTACTCGTCGCTGCCGGCGTCGCCGTGCTGGTCCGCCAGACCGCCGGTACCGATGCGGTTGTCGAGAACCTGCGAAACCTTGGCCTGCCGACGACTGGCGACGAGTGGCGCGACGTCGGCACGGTGGCGGGCCTGGCCTCGCTGGCGGCCATGCTCGTCGGTGCCGTTCTCGGCGGTATCCTGGGCGAGCGCTGGCACGCCAAGCTGCTGTCGCGAGCGGTCGACCCCGACTTGGGCGCCGAGGCCGACGCCCACCGCCAGGCGGCCAAGACCGCCGCCCAGGCCCAGGTCCGCAGCACCACGGCCGAGGCCCGAGTCGACAACGCCAGTCTCCGCCACCGCCACCAGCCCGACGACCGCCCCCTCGGCACCGACCGGGAACGGGCCGACGACCGCCCCCTCGGCACCGACCGGGAACGGGCCGACGACCGCCTGACGGCCGGGCCCGACGACGGCACCGACCGGGAACGGGCCGACGACCGCCTGAAGGCCGGGCCCGACGACGGCACCGGTGCCACCGCGCGGTCGCGGACGGGGGGCGTCGACGACGGTGACAACGCGGAGCGCACCCGAGCGGACCGCCTCGCCGACCCGGACGACCACCCACGCGCTAACGGCCACGGGTTCCGCCTCCGCCGGTAGCTCCCAGCGCATCGTGGGCCCGCCCATGGGCACCGGCGGCCGCCGGAAAGGTCGAAGGAGCGCTAGCAGGCCGGTTCTTCGATGAACCAGCGGCTGCCCAACTTGAGGTAGCTGTCGGTCGACTGTTGGGTGGCGATGTCGGACCCGCGCACCACCATCTGGTAGTCGACCGCCGCCCGGAAGCCGTTGACCTTCACGTCGAGCACCCGGGCGGCGAGGCTCTTGCCCCCGGCCTGATCGCGGAGCGGCATCCAGATCTGCTCGGCGAAGATGCCGAACACCGCGGCCGAGCAACGTGCCCGCTCGGTCGGGACGTACAGCTCGAAGTAGTCCTTCCAGTTGCCGACGGCGATCAGCTCGGCCTGCGACTGGAGCACCTCCTGCAGCTCGAGGCGGGCCTCCGGCCCGGCGCTGTGGAACGCAGGTCCGGCCCGGAACGTGTCGGACTCGTCGTCCGATCCGCACGCGCCGCCAGCCACGGTGACAGCGACGAGGAGAGCGACCGACGCCAAACGGGCGCCGAAGGTCATCCGCCGCCGGCCGGCGGCGCGCCGCCCCGCGGGCACGCCGCGATCGGTCATTCGCCGGCCGGTGTGGCCACCGGCGGGGTCAGGGGCACGTTCGGCCGGTCGTACTGCGTGGCGTACAGCTCACGGTAGAGCCCTCCTGTGGCCACCAGCTGGTCGTGGGTCCCACGCTCGACGATTCTTCCCTCGTCGAGGACCACAATCTGGTCGGCCGCATGCACGGTGGACAGGCGGTGGGCGATCACCAGCGACGTGCGCCCGGCGAGGGCCTCGCCGAGCGCCTGCTGTACCAGCAGCTCGGTCTCGGAATCGAGGTGGGCGGTTGCCTCGTCGAGGATGACGATGGCCGGGCTCTTGAGCAGCACGCGGGCCAGTGCCAGCCGCTGCTTCTCGCCGCCCGACAGGCGATATCCCCGTTCGCCGACGATCGTGTCGTACCCGTCGGGCAGGCCGGCGATGAGGTCGTGGACTCGGGCCGCCCGGCACGCCTCGACGAGGTCGTCGTCGGTGGCCTCGGGGCGGGCATAGCGGAGGTTGGCGCCGATTGTGTCATGGAACAGGTGGGGGTCCTGCGTGACCATCCCAATGGCCGCGTGCAGGCTCTCCTGGGTGAGGTCGCGGACGTCGTGCCCGTCGACGCGCACGGCGCCGGCGGTGACGTCGTAGAGGCGGGGGACCAGGTTGCACAGCGTCGTCTTCCCCGCTCCCGTCGGGCCCACGATCGCAACCATCTGCCCGGGCTCGGCCCGGAACGACAACCCCTTGAGGATCAACGCCGACGGTTCGTCGGAGAGGGGAGCGCCCGACGCGGCGTCGCCCTCGAGCGACGCCAGCGACACCGTCGAGGGTGCCGGGTAGCGGAACCACACGTCGTCCACCTCGACGCCGCCCTCGGGATCCACGAGGTCGTAGGCGCCGGGAGCGTCGTCGATGAGCCGTCCCGCGTCCAGTACCTCGAACACCCGCTCGAACGACACGAGCGCCGTCATGACGTCGACCTGGGCGTTGGTGAGCAGGGTGAGGGGGGAATAGACCCGGGCCACGTAGACGGCGAGGGCGGTGAGGGTGCCGAGGCTGATCGCCCCGGAGATCACCAGCCTGGTGCCGAACCAGTAGACGGCAACGGTTCCCACCGCTCCCAGCAGGCCCAGGGCGGCGAAGAAGATCCGTCCGAAGAATGCGGTCCGCACGCCGATGTCGCGCACCTTGGCCGCCCGCTCGGCGAACTCGGCCGCCTCGCGCCGGGGGTGGCCGAACAGCTTGACCAGGAGAGCCCCGGAAACGTTGAAGCGCTCGGTCATGGTGGTGTTCATCTCGGCCGACAGCTCGAACGACCGCTTGGTGAGGCGCTGCATCCGCCGACCGACCCGCTTGGCCGGGATGATGAACGCCGGCACCACCAGCAGCGCCAGGAGGGTGAGGCGCCATTCCAGGCTGAGCATCACCGCCAGGGTGACGACGACGCTGAACGTGTTCTGAACGACGCTGCCCAGGGTGCCGGTGAACGCCTGTTGGGCACCGATGACGTCGTTGTTCATGCGACTGATCAACGCCCCCGTCTGCGTGCGGGTGAAGAAGGCCAGTGGCATCCGCTGCACGTGGTCGTAGAGGGCCGACCGCAGGTCGAAGATGAGGCTCTCGGCGATGTGGGCCGCCCACCACCGCTGGGCGACGTTGAGAACGGCGTCGATGAACGCCAGGGTGAGGGCCAGGGCGGCGAGGCGGTCGAGGCCGTCGAGGCGACGGGGGATGGCGTGGTGGTCGATGATGCTGCGGAACACCAGCGGCGGGAGGATCGCGATCACCGCGGCGGCGAGGATGGTGGCGATGAAGACGACGAGCTTCCACCGGTAGGGGCGTGCGAACCCCCAGACCCGGCGCACCACCGACCGGTTCACCGCCGCGCCCCGCAGCATGTCGGGATCACGCCAGAGCGCGCCGTGCCAACCGTGTCCCATGCCTGATCTCACGTTGGTCGCGAGGGTACCGTTGTCCAGTGGGAGAGCCGGGGGCGTCGGGCCAGCGTCATCGGCTGTGATCGGTTCCGTGATCGCCGCCATCCCGAGCCCGTCCCGGGGCGTCCTCCACCTCGGGCCGATCCCCCTGCGGGCGTATGCGATCTGCATCCTGCTGGGCGTGTGGGCGGCCGTGGTGGTCTCCCGCCGCCGATGGGCTGCACGCGGCGGGGAGCCCAGCCGGATCGCTGACGTGGCTATGTGGGCGGTGCCGGCCGGGCTGATCGGTGCCCGGATCTACCACGTGATCACCGACTACCAGCTGTACACCGACGCCCCACTCGACGCCCTGCGCATATGGGACGGCGGCCTCGGCATCTGGGGCGGCGTGGCGGGGGGCGCGGCCGTCGGGATCTGGATGGCCCGGCGCTGGGGCCTCGACACCCTCGCCCTGATGGACGCGGTGGCGCCGGCCATCCCCCTGGCCCAGGCCATCGGGCGGTTGGGCAACTGGTTCAACCAGGAGTTGTTCGGCGGGCCCACGTCGCTGCCCTGGGGCCTGAAGATCGACCCCGAGAACCGCCCCGAGAAGTACGCCTCGTCGGCTACCTTCCACCCCGCGTTCCTCTACGAGCTGCTCTGGAACCTCGTCGTCGTGGCCGTCGTGGTGGCGGTGGAGCGCAGGGGCCGTCTCAAGCCGGGCCGGCTCTTCGCCGTCTACGTGGCCGCCTACACCTTCGGGCGCTTCTGGATCGAGCTGCTGCGGGTCGACCCGGCCAACCGCATTCTCGGTCTGCGGGTCAACGACTGGGTCAGCGTTGTCGTCTTTCTCGGGGCCATGGCGGTGATCGTGACCGGGCGTCGCCCGGCCGACGAGCCCGAGGTCGACGACACCTCCGAGCCGGCGCTGGTCGCCGCGGACGGGTCAGAGCGCAGCGGCGAGGGCAACGGCCACGAGGTTGAAGAAGGCGTGGGCGAAGATCGACGACCCCAGACGTCGCAGTCGCACGGTGAGGCCGAAGACCACTCCGGCGGCGGAGACGGCGACGATCACCGAGACGTTGGCCCATCCCAGGATGGGGTTGAAGTGGGCCATCCCGAAGACGACGGAGGAGACGCCGACGGCACCGACGGTGCCCAGACGGTCGAGGAAGGCGCCCTGCAGGACGCCCCGGAAGAACAACTCCTCCACGATCGGCGCCCCGACGACGGCGAGCAGGGCGACGACGGCGAAGCTGAGCCAGTTGGTGTTGAAGACCCGGAAGACCTCGTCGTTGCCTCCCACGAGTCTTGGGAAGGGGACGAACGGCAGCACGGCGACGACGACGGCGATGCGGGCGGCGATCGACATGAGCAGGCCCCAGCCGACGTCGCTCCAGGCGATGGCGAGGTTGAAGTCCTCCCGCAGGCTCCCGGTGCCGAACCGCCGGCTGACCAGGACGCAGGCGCCGAGGAGCCCCGACCACAGCCCGGCCTGGCCGAGCACCAGTCGCAGGATGCGGGGCAGCCCGACGGCCCCGCCCAGGAGGCTGAGGGCGACCGAGGCCCCGAGCCCAGCGACGAAGCCGACCAGGGCGATCAGCGCCGCCCTGGGGGGTAAGCGGGGCTGGGGCTCCTCGGCGGGCGTCGGGGCCGGTGCCCACGGCGGCTGCCCGTAGGAGGGCTGCCCGTACGACGGCTGGGTCGTCCATGCCTGGGCGTAGGGCGACGGGGCGTACGTCGGCTGGGGGGGTGGCGGCGGAAGGGGCCGCTCGTAGGTATGGCCCCTTACGGCGACCGTCGCAGTCCACGTCGTGCCGTCCCAGTAGCGGTGCTCACCGAGGCCGGACGGGTCGGGGTACCAGCTGGCCGGGGGCGCCGTCGGCCAGGCACCGGTCGGTGTGGAGGGGCGCTGGGCCATGCGTCAGGATGCCCCGTCCGACACCCGAACGCGAAGCAGGCGACCCGGCGGACCGGGTCGCCTGCTGGTGGGCTCCGTCGAGCTCAGACTGCGTGCCGCCGGCGGGTGACGGCGTTGTAGATCAGCAGGAGGATCACGGCGCCGATGATCGACCCGAGGATCCCGACGGGGCCGAGCCCCCGATCCTCGCCCTCACTGCGGAAGAGGACGTCGGCGAGGAACCCCCCAATGAAGGACCCGGCGATGCCGAGCAGGATGGTCGCGCCGATCCCCATCGGGTCGCGGCCGGGCACCAAGAGTCGTGCGATGGCGCCGGCGATGAGGCCGACGATGATGAGCCCGAGAATGAATCCGATCACGGCTTGCTCCTTTGTGTTTTTCCTGCTGGGAGGGTGCCCCCGGCGGATACGGAGCAAACGTGAATGGGGGACGTCAGGCGGCCGAAGAGGCGCCGCCGGAGTGGGTCAGCGTCGCCGCCCTCGGCGCGCTCACGACCACGACGGGCATGAACGCGGGGTGCACTGAGCAGTGCGGTTCGGGGTGCGGCAGAAGCCGGGCCCGGACCTGCCCCAGGGCGATGCTGGCCGGCAGCATGACACCGGCAGCCACGAGCGGTGTGCTGGCGACGATCAGCAGGAGGAAGACGGCGGACATGCCCAGGGCGAGCGCCACTCCGTGCTCGAGGACCGCTACCAGTCTGCTGGGCTCATTCGTCGCGACCATGCCCTACTCCTCCTGATTCGTCTCTTCTCCCTATCGAACGATCGGGCCGGGAGCTTGATACCCAATTTCGGGATTTTTATCGCCGGGAGGATCCGGGCACGGCGGTAGCGTTGGTCACCGACGTCGGAGAGGATGGAACCGTGGCCGATGCAGCTCTCGCGGGGTCGACGGTCGGCATCACCGCCGACCGGCGCTGGCGTGAGCAGGCCAACCTCTTCCGGGCCCGCGGGGCCGAGATCCTTCACGGGCCCACGCTGCGCACGGTCGACCTGTCCGCCGCCGAGCGCCTGGAGGCCGTCACTCTCGAGCTGATCGCCCGCCCTCCCGACTACCTCGTGGTCACCACCGGGATGGGCATGCGGATGTGGCTCGAGGCGTCGGCGGCGTGGGGCGCCAAAGCCGCGCTGCTCGACGCCCTGCGCCTCGCCCGGGTCGTGGCCCGGGGCGCGAAGGCGTCATCTGCGGTCAAGGGTGCGGGCCTGGAGTTGTGGTGGCGCGCACCGCACGAGACGATGGACGAGATCGTCGGCCACCTGCGCCGGCAATCGCTCGCCGATGCCCGGGTGGCCGTCCAGCTCTTCGATCCCGGCGAGCATCCGTCGACGGGCGCGCTGCGTGAGGCGGCCGGGGAGCTCGTCGAGGTGCCGGTCTACCGCTGGGTCCTCCCCGACGACGACGGGCCGGCCCGTCAACTGGTCGAGGCCACCGTCGCCGGCCACCTCGACGCCGTCACCTTCACCAGCCAGCCTGCCGTCCGACAGCTGTTCCGCATCGCCGAGGGTGACGGCCTGGCCGACCGGCTGCGCGAGTCGTTCAACGGCCGGGTCATGCCCGCCTGCGTCGGTCCGGTCTGCGCCGAGGCCGCTCGCGAAGTCGGCATCGAGCGGCCCGCCTGGCCCGAGCCCCCCCGCCTTCCGGCGATGGTGCGTCAAGTGGCCGAACGGCTTGCCGAAAATAAATCCGAGTAAGTAGATCAACTATCTCGGGTTTGGTAGCCTTTCTGTCGTAGAGCGGCTCCTGCGGCAACCCGCCTGGGACCCGTCCACCCTCCGAGGCACATCGTCGAACCCGACATCTCAGAAGGAGGCTCGCACAGATGAGCCAGAGCTTGACCGTCGAGGTCGGTCCCGGAGCCGTGGCCCCCGCCGACCTCGCCGACATCGAGAAGTTCGAGAAGATGCTCGGTCGCTACCTCGCGGGTGAGCTCGACGAGGACCGTTTCCGCATCTTCCGCCTGAACAACGGCATCTACGGCCAGCGCCAGGGCGGCCACAACCAGATGGTACGGATCAAGGTCCCCTACGGCTCACTGCGGCCCGAGCAGCTGGAGATGCTGGCGCAGGTCTCCGAGACGTGGTCGCGGGGTTGGGGCCACATCACGACCCGCCAGAACATCCAGTTCCACTTCGTGCAGCTCGAGCAGGTCCCCGCCGTCATGCGGGCCCTTGGGAGCGTGGGCCTCACCACCCGGGAGGCGTGCGGCGACACCGTCCGCAACGTCATGGGCTGCCACCTCGCCGGTGCCTGCCCGTTCGAGGTCCTCGACATCAGCCCGTGGGCCGAGGCCGCCTTCCGTCACTTCCTGCGCAACCCCTACGCCCAGCGGCTCCCCCGCAAGTTCAAGATCAACTTCTCGGGCTGCGTCACCGACTGCGGCCAGGCCATGTTCAATGACATCGGGGTGATCGCCGTCAACCGTCCTCGTGACGACGGCACGGTCGAGGCCGGCTTCCGGGTCTTCGTGGCCGGCGGCCTGGGGGCCAACCCCCATCCGGCACAGGCCCTCGAGGAGTTCACTCCCCGCGAAGACCTGCTGCCCACCCTCGAGGCCACCCTGCGCACGTTCGACCACTACGGCAACCGCGACAACAAGCTGCGGGCCCGCATGAAGTGGCTGGTCGACACCATGGGGATCGACGAGTTGCGGGAGCGGATCCTCAAGGAGCGCAAGACGCTCCTGGCCACCACCGGTTGGGTCGACGGCATCCCTCCCTACGTGCAGGAGCACGGCGACGGTCCGGCGGGGGTCTCCACCGACCTCGATCCCACGCCTATGGGCTGGGGCACCAATGTCGTCTTTCGCTCCAACGACCCCTTTGGCCGGTGGGCCGACGCCAACGTCGTGCGCGGCAACGCCAAGGGCACCGTCTCGGCGTACGCCTATGCCCGTCTGGGCGACATCACCGCCGCCCAGTTCCGGGGCCTGGCTTCCATCCAGCGGGATCTGGAGCTCGAGGTGCGGGTCACCAACCGCCAGAACGTGGTCTACCGCGGCCTCACCGAGGAGCAGCTGCCGACGCTCTACGAGCGCCTCTCGGCGATCGGCATGGCCGAGCCCGGTGCCGAGCTGGCCCGTGACGTCGTGGCCTGCCCTGGTGCCGACACGTGCAACCTGGCCGTCACCCAGTCGCGTGGCCTGGCCGACGACATCGGCGACGCTCTCGAGGCTGCCGGCCTGGCCGAGGTGGGCGGTATCCGCATCAACATCTCCGGGTGCACCAACTCCTGTGGGCAGCACCACGTCTCCGACATCGGGTTCATGGGGGTCGAGCGCCGGGCCCACGGGCAGGCCGCACCCGGCTACCAGATGCTGCTTGGTGGCGGCGTGGGTCGTACCCAGGTGGAGTTCGGCCAGAAGGCGCTCCGTCTTCCGGCCAAGGCTGCGGGTGCGGCCACCGTGCGCGTCGTTGGCAAGTTCGCCGCCGAGCGGTCGGCGGGCGAGACGTTCCCGGAGTGGATGGAGCGGTCGGGTGGCGCCAAGGGGGTGGCCGAGCACCTTCGCGACCTCGACCAGTTCCCCACGCCAGAGGAGAACCCCGACTTCTACGTCGACTTCCACGAGACCGGGCCGTACGTCAGCGAAGTGGGTGCCGGCGAATGCGCAGGAACCTGAGATGACGGTCTCCCTCCTCGACGACGCCTTCGAGCTGACCGACGCCGAGCTGGCGGCGCTCGCCGCCGACTTCGAGTCCCGGCCGGCCGAGGAGATCATCGGCTGGGCCGTCGAGCACTTCCACCCCGACCTGTCCCTGGCCTCGTCGATGACCGACGCTGTCCTCATCGACCTGGCCGTGAAGGTGGAGCCGCACATCGAGGTCGTCTTCATCGACACCGGCTACCACTTCCCCGAGACCCTCGACACCGTCGAGCGGGTGCGCCGTCACTACGGGCTCAACCTGCGCATGATGACGGTGGCCCCCCACGACGCCGAGCTGTGGAAGGTCGATCCCGAGAACTGCTGCTCGGCGGTGAAGGTCGGCCAGCTCGACCGGGCCCTCGTGGGCAAGAAGGGGTGGATGAGCGGGTTGCGCAGGGCCGAGTCACCGACGCGGGTGAAGGCTCCGGTGGTTGGCCGCGACCTGCGGGGCCTGGTGAAGGTGAACCCCATCGCCACCTGGACCGACGACGACATCCAGCGCTACATCGCCACCCACGACGTGCCGGTCAACCCGTTGCTGCACATGGGCTACACGTCGATCGGCTGCGCCCCGTGCACCCGCCCGGTCGCCAACGGCGACCATCCCCGCTCCGGCCGCTGGTCCGACCAGGAGCGCCTGGAGTGCGGCCTCCACCCCTGACTTCTGGGTGAGAAAAGCGGTGCTGGCGCACCGATTTTCGTGGCAAGAACCGCTGGTCAGCGACGGGCTCGCTCTTCCATCCTCATCCAGAACTGCCTGAGCTCGCGTGGCACCGCCCCCTGCCACGGCGCCGTGCGCCGCGAGAACCGGCGGGACCAGGTCCCGAGGAGGAACTGTTGGCGGCGGCAGAACGCCTCGCTCAACTCGACGCGGTACGTCTGGGACGGGCCCTTCGGCGGATAGGGGCAGAGGTCGAAGGCACATCCGTCCTTGCACCTCGCCCCCGGCATCGGGGTCGTCACCATCCCAACGGTCCTGTCCACTTCCAGGTAACCCCGGTCGCCGGTGATGCAGGAGGGCAAGTCGTCCCGCATCGCTCGCTGCAGGCGCGTCTCGCGCTGCTCAGGCGCATCGGTGCCCCGTTCGGCCAGGTTGAGGAGGATCAGCACGTCGGCCACCAGTCGTTGGGCGCGCGGATCGAGCGCGCTCCAGCCGGTCGACGGCGGGATCCACAGGTTGTGCTTGCGGTGGGCATCGGGCCGCGGTGGGCGCGACCCGATCTTGGTCACCACGCCGCTCTCGTCGATCCAGATGTACCGCTCGGGCTGCCTCTTCTCGAGTGCCAGCACGGCGAGTCGGCGAGCCTCGTCGACGAAGGGGTGCTCTCGCCCACCCGACGTGGATTCCAGCCAATGGTCGACGAGTGCCCTCGGGTCGCTCTGGCGCGCCTGGGGGTCCTTGGGACGCCGGCGCTGCGATTCGTGCCGGCCGGCGGTGCGCTTCCTGTCCAGGTCGGGATCAGGAAGGGCGAACAGGCAGAGGGCATGCACGAGCGTGAGCCGTGAGAACCAGAAGCGGGCGTGTTCGAGCATGCGAGCCGTCTGCTCGGCCAGGTAGTTGTGCGCCGTTTCCACCGCCCGCGACCTCCCCGGTCTGCGGTTGGCCGCGTGCTTGAAGCCCTGAGCCAGTGCGATCTCGAGCGAGAGCGGAGCGCGACTCTGCCCGCCGCTGCCGGTCGCGCCCACATAGGCGAGCCACGACTTCAAGTTGCGTTGTGCATCGCCCGCTGATTCGGTAACCGACGTCACAAGCAGGGGAGCGAGCCACGCACGCAGCACGAGCTCGCGATGCCCGCCATCGTCCGTCCAACGGGGCCCGCGGTAACCGTCCGGCGCGCCCGTCGCCCCCTCGTCGGGGGGAGGTCCGAGGGTCTCGAGCAACCGGTCGGACTGGTGCCCGCCCTCGGCCTCGACGATCCCCCCGCCGGCGAGCTGGTTGAAGGCGGGATCGCCTCCTCGTCCGATCTCCTGGGCGGCGGCGAGGCGGACCGGGTACCAGAAGTCCTTGGACGCGATCTTGTAGAGGTGGCAGTACGCCGGCTTCAGGTCGCCGTCCTCGTCACGGGCGCGCTCGCCTACCTTCCGGGCAACCTCGCCGAACCGGGCCACCGCCTTGAGCTTCGCCTCTTCGACCATCCTGTCCTCGCTGTCGCTGGGCCATCTCGCCAGGAGCTTGTCGGCCAGTTCCTCGTGCCGAGGTTGCTTCGCCACGCTGTCGATCTCGAGCGCGGCGACGATGAGGTCGATCGCCTTGGCGTGCGTGTGCCCGTTGTCGAGGGCCTCGCGGACGAGGTGGTCACGGACGTCTTGAACATCGGGGTAGTCATAGCGGGTGTGGTTCCTGGGCGGCCGCTGGTGAAGGCCGTCCGCGCCAAAAGCCCTGCTCAGAGGCGGTGCGGCGGGCGGGCGAGCTCCGCCTCGGAAGGCCCCGCACCCCTTTCGCACCCCACGATGATCACGGCCGGCCGGGGAATCACGGTCACCACTGGCTCGGGCGGGGCCGTGCTGGACAACCACTCAGAGCGCTACTTCGGCCAACAATACTTGGTGTAGACCCAGAATTGTCCTTCCACATCTCTTGTGCTTCCGGTAGTATTGAATCGTGGAGCGGATCAGTGTCGCCTCGGTCGCCGAGGCCCTCGGTGTCTCACTCGAGCGTGTCCGCCAGCTCATTCGAGGCGGACGACTCGATGCGCGCCAGGTCTCTGGCCGGTGGTTGGTCGACCCGGCAAGCGTCGATCGGCTCGCCCAAGCGCAGCGCCACGCCGGGCGGCCGTGGGCGCCGGCACGGGCATGGGGGCTGCTGGCCCTCGCCGCTGGCCGTCCTGTTTCCTGGCTCCCACCCGCGGAGATCCGCCGACTGCGTGAGGTCCTCGCCCATCAGCAGGTGGGCGACGTGGCCTTCCAGCTTCGCCGGCGCGCCGATCGGCGCGACTGGTACGTGCATCCCGGGATGCTCGAAGACCTCTTGGCGGAAGACGGCGTCGCGGTCGGCGGTGCAAGGGCCAGCGGCCGCCTCCGCGACAGCGGGCCGGTCGACGCCTACGTCGCTGGTGACGTGCTCGACCGACTCCTCGACCGGTACGTCCCCGACCAGAACGCTTCCGAGCCCAACCTGATCGTCCGCGTGGTGAGCGCTCCTTGGCCCTTCGCTCCCGGGGAACGCCAGGCTTGGCCTGAGGTCGCGGCCGTCGACCTGCTCGAGCATGGCGAGGACGCTCGGGCCCGCCGAGTCGCGCATGAGCTCCTCAGCCGTGCCTGAGCCGTTCCCGGCCATCGACCGGCCGCCAGTCGATGGCGAGCAGGCCAACGTGCATCTGTGGCCATTCCTCGGGCTCCTCGCCGAACGGTTCCCGGGCGGCTGGGTGCTCATCGGCGGCCAGATGGTCCTGCTGCACGGCATGGAGCACGGTCAGCTCCCACTACGGGAGACCAACGACGCCGACGCTCTGGTCGACGTCCGGGTTGCTCCACGAGGAACGGTCGAGCTCGCCGCCGCGCTGACGGACATGGGGTTGGAACTCGAAGGGATCAACACGGATGGGGTCGGTCACCGGTTCGTCGGCCACGGCCTGGCGGTCGACCTCCTCGCTCCGGATCATCTCGGGGAACGAGCCACGCTCACCACCATCCCGCCGGCCCGGACTGTCCAAGTGCCTGCTGGCACACGGCTGCTCTACTCCCCCAGGCGCTGCCCGGTTGGCGTTGCCGGACAGGTGCACTGGATCCCCCGGCCCGACCTCGTCATGGCCATCGTCGGAAAGGCGGCTGCCCTCACCCTCGCCGACCCGCAACGGCATGCCGAGGATCTGGCCTTCCTGTGCGGCCTGGTCCCCGATCCCCGAGCCATGGAGGATGCCCTGACGAGGAGCGACCGCAAGTTGCTGATGGGTGCCCAGGCGCTGCTGGACGACGACCGAGTGTGGGCCTACGCCTCCGACCCCGATCGAGCCCGATCGACGTTGACGTACCTGCTCAGTCGGAGCATTCGCGAAGGCGGGTGATCCCTGGCTCGACCTCCGCCTGTCATAGGTCGATCACGGTTGCTCGTGGGTCGACCGCTGCCAGGGATGCCGGTTCCGCGGCCCGGTAGGCGGCGTCGATCCGGTTGGCCAGCGCGTCGGTCAGGCGAGGCATGACGTGGCTGTAGCGGTCGAGGGTGATCTGCACCGACGAGTGGCCCATCAGCTCGGGCATCTCCTTCGGGTGCGCCCCCTGCTCGACAAGGAGGCTGGCGAAGGTGTGACGGAGGTCGGCATAATCGTGAAATCGGAGCCCGTGCAGGCGCTCGGGCAGCACCGCGCGCACAGTGGGCTTGAAGTGCAGGCTGGGTCCGCGGCCGTCTGGCTGGCCACTGGGCGGAGCAGGACGATCGACCACCGCTGGTGTCAGGTGTCAGGAATATGTATGGGCGTCCCGTGAACCAATTGATGGATCGCCTGCGACAGGTGTTGTATGGAGCGAAGCCCTTTAGCGGTGGTCGGATCCGTAGCTGCCGTCGTGGGTGGCGCGATGTGGATAGTGAAGGGCGGAGTCATCCTCGCTGTGGGTGATCAGCCGCCGCTGATGTTCGAGACCGCTGCGTTGCTTTTCCCTCTCGCACTCATCGGGCTGCACGATCGCCTCGGTGGCGAGGGAGGGAAGCGGGCGCGGACCGGCGGGGTGTTGGCCCGCCTGGCCGGCGCGAGCGGTCTGGCGACAGCGTCGTACGGCCTCTTTGTGCCCGAGCCGTCCGATGTCATCCTCGGCCTGCTCGTCGCAGTAACCGGGTTGTCGACCTTCATCGGGCTGCTGCTTCTCGGCCTCGCTGCCCGTTCGGTCGGCGCGCTTCCCTCGAGGTGGAGGAATCTCCCCGCAGCGATGGGCATAGCTGCCATCCCCGCCATGACGGTGATCGGTGGGGTTCTCGAGGCCATCCATGAGCGACTCCTGGAGCTGCCCATCGTGGCCTTCGGCATCGCGTGGGTGGTGCTTGGCTTCCTCCTATGGTTGCCCCGTGGCGCCGACGAGCGATGCGGGGCCGACACGCCCGACCCAGGACCCGCTCCCGCATGACCGTGGTCGAGCCTCGCTCCGTGCGCTCGCCGCCATCGAAGCTTGCCGGCTGATCTTCCACCCCCTTGTCGTTGCCAGCGTTCCCCTCACCGGTCTCTTTGTCATCGCGGCAGCTCGGAACCCCGATGAGGACTTCCTGTCGTACAAGCTCGCCGTCGGTGGATCACTCTTGTTCTATGCGACAGCCGTGATGCTGGCTGCCAGCTCGGCCACGTCGCGAAGTCGCCGATCGGGTACCGATGAGCTGTTCACGACGATGCCGGTCCAACCGTTCGCCCGGACGACGGCGCTGTTCGCCGCCCTGGGTCCTGCGGTCCTCGTCGCGGTGGTCGCCCAGGCGGTGTTCATCATCGCACTGGACTCATCGGAGGGCTGGGGAGCACCCGCTGTGCCGCTCAGCGAGGTCGGTGACCAGACGGTCGTGGTCACGCCGGGAGCCGCCGCGCTGCTACAGGGTCCGGTCTTCGTCGCGTTCGGTGGTGTGCTGGGCATCGCTCTCAATCGATGGACCTCGAGTGTGTTTCCCGTCTACTTGATGATCGGGCTGGCCAATTTCGTGGTGTGGCCCGCTCTGCTCTGGTGGGAGTGGGGATGGCAGCGATTCCTGTTGCCCGTTGCCCACGACCTCCGGACCAGCGGCTCGATCGACCTCGGCGCTGGCAGGTCCGCTCTCCGCGTCCTGGGATCGACACCCGAAACGCTGGCCTGGCACGTCGCCTACCTGGCCGGCTGGGCCGCTCTGCTCGCCGGGGCGGCGCTCCTTCGTGACACGCGCCGTCGAGGAGCGATTCTCGTCACCGCGGGCGGCCTGAGCATTGCCGCTGTGGCCGGCGTGATGCAGGTAACGGCGTGGCGGGCCTGAAAGATCCGAGCTGCTCGAGGCACGGGGGTTCAAGTCCACAGGGCGCCCCGAAGTAAGTCTCGGTCGGATCGGAAGCATGGAGCAGGGCGATTGGTTGGGCCAACATTGCTCCAGCTCTTGTTCGCCGACCGCGGGGGAACGCGCCCCGTATTGTGGGCGCCGACGAAGAGCATCTCAACGGCTGGCCACCGTTGGTCACATGTCCCGGTGGCACCACGGTCTCCCGTGAGTGAGTGCGCCCGTGCACCTGAACCGTCGTACGGCGGGATCGCGGCTGCCCGTGATCACCAACACCACCGATACGGCGAGGACGATCACCCAGTTGCGGGATTGACCGGGCGCCACGGGCAGCGACCACGGGGCCGGGAGATGGGAGCCGACAAGGCCCACGGCGAGCGCAACGGGAGCGGCGGCGACACCGCCTCCCACGACCGCGGCGGCAAGCACGACCGCGGCGAGCGTAGCCACGGCCAGATCGGCGGGGCCTGCGGCCGGCGACGAGGACCGGAGGGACCACAGCGGCTGGACCACTCCCAGCCAGAGCGCCGCCGCCAAGGCCAGCGTCAGTGCGAGACAGGGGATCCGTCGCCGGGCCCGGCCGGCGGGAGTTGCATCGAGGATGACGGCGGCCGGGTCGTCGAGCACGTAGGACAGACCCATGGCCACGACGGCGACGACGAGAACCGGGGGCGTGTCGGTCCTGGTAAGGAGACCGGCGACGGCGGCGGCGCCGATGATCGGGTGCCACCGCACCGCCCGGCGAAGGTAGGGCAGCTGTAGCCGCAGGAGCCGAGGACGGCCGGCGCCCACGGCCACTTGTGAGGTCAGGGGCACGGCGGTGCGTCCGAGTCCGTCGGCACTGCGGCGCCGACCGCCGTCGGCGGCAGGCCGGCGAGCGCCGCCAACTCGCCCGTCGACATGGCCGGGTCGACCAGCCGGTCCCAGTGGCCGAGGACGACCCTTTCCACCTCCTCGGCCGGCCGTTGGAGGAGTGTGAGGGCCAGGTCCAGGTCCGTCTTGGCGTACGCCACGCCCCAACTGGGCCAGTTGGCGGAGCCGCCGAAGTTCACGGTCGGCCCCGGACCGCTGCCGCGTCCGATGTCGGCCAGACCTCGGGCGCCTCCGGGCGTCGACTGCCCCGCCAGCCACAAGGCGACGACCGACCGGGCCTGACCCGACGCCACACAAGGGGGAGACGTGGCTGCCTGCGCCGGCGGCAGCCCGACGGCCCAGGCCCCGACCTGGACGGTGAGGGCCACCCCGTGGTCGGTGAAGCTGCACTCCTCGTCCCACGGCCACTCCTTGTCGGGATGGACCGCGCCGTCCGCGGGCCACACCAGCGCCTGATCGACGTGGGCCCGGACTCGCTCGGACAGGAGGCGCAAACGGGGTGTTGGCGTGCACATGGCGTTGCTGACGACATTGAGGTCGCGCATCGACACCACGAGGCCCCGGTCCCGCACCTCGGCCGGCACCCGGGCGAGGACCCCTTGCACCGGCCCCTCCCACTGGTCGACGCGCGCCCCGAAGTGGCGTCGGGTGCAGTACCGGACCCCCGCCCGGGTCTCGCACTCCAGATCCGGGTGGGTCAGCATCGCCGCCTGCCGCCGGACCTCGGCACCGGACAGCGGGCGGGTCTGGGCGATGGCGGCAAGGCCGGTGATGCCGACGGCGACGGCCAGGCAGAGGACCACCCGCCGTTGGAAGCCGTGTCGAGCGGTGGCCAGCACGCCGGCGATCAGGACCGTCCCCGCGAGGTAGAGCACGTGCCAGTCGACCGGTCCGGGAAAGGGCTGTCCGTCGTCGGCACCCGCCTCGACCACGAAGGCCATCCACCGGAACGGGCTCGCCCCCGACTCGCTGAGTTTCCCCTGGACGAACACGGTGGCGACCACCAGCAGCGCACCGACGAGCGGATGGGGAACCCACCGAGCCGCCAGCACCCCCAGAGCTGCCGCGCCGGCCACCAGCAGCGGCCCCACGACCAGCTCGGCCACGTTGGGCGACCCGACGGTGCCCCCTGCCTGCCACTCGAGGGCCAGCCATCCGAGGAGGACGATGGCGCCGGCTCCGACCGCCACCCACCCCGACAGCAGGTGGGCGAGCGTGCGAACCGCCGGGGACGACGGTGCCGATTCGAAAAGCTCGCCAGTGCCGTCCCGCCGGCCGCGGAGGGTGCTCAGGTTGGTGGCGATCATTGTCGCCCAGGCGAGGGGCACCAGGCCCAGGGCCACGTCGGCGTCGGCATCGCTGAGGATGTTGCCGCTGGCTGCAGTGCGGATGAGAAGCACGGCGAGAACCACGCCGATGAGGAAGGAGGGATGGCGGATGAGCCGGCGGGCCTCGGTCGGGGTCAGGGCACGTACGACTGCGGCGCGCGTCCGGCTGTCCGTGGACAGAACCGTGCGCTCCGGGGCGCCGACCGGAGCGGTCACCGTGCTCACGCCGCGTCCCGTCGGGCGCCCTCGCCGACGAGTAGGAGGTAGCCGTCTTCGATGGTGGGCTCGACCAGCTCGGCGCCGGGCGGCGCCTCTCCGATGTTGCGATGGCGGCCGTCGCCCGTGCGCCAAGACAGCCGGGCGGAGGGATGGCGGTCGGCGGCCAGCCAGACCCGGCCTCGGGCACCGTCGGCCAGTCCCCGGGTGGACCCGTCATAGCGGACACTGCCCTCGTGCATCACGACCACCCGTTGGCACAGCGCCGAGACGTCCTCCGTCTGGTGGGTCGCGAGCACGACAGTGGCATCGGTGGTGACCGCCGAGACGACCTCGCGGAAGCGCAGCCGCTGTTCGGGATCAAGGCCGGCGGTGGGCTCGTCGAGGATGAGCAGCTCGGGGTGGCCGAGCAGGGCCTGGGCGAGGGCGACCCGTCGGCGCATACCTCCCGAGAGAGCCTTGATCTTCTTGCCCGACACCTCCGTCAGTCCGACCAGGCCCAGGACCCGGCGGACCTCGTCGTGGCGGGCCCGCCGGTCGGTCATCTCCTTGAGGATGGCCACGTAGTCGACGAACTCGAACGCGGTGAAGTTGCGGTGGTAGCCGGGCTCCTGGGGCACGTACCCCAACCGCCGGCGGATGCTGAGCCGCCCGCCGGGCTCACGGGGGTCGTCGCCGAGGAGGCGGAGGTGGCCGGCGTCGGGCGCCAGCACCGTCGCCAGCATCCGCATGAGGGTGGTCTTGCCGGCCCCGTTGGGGCCAAGCAGGCCGGTGACGCCGCGCTCGGCGAAGAGGTCGACCCCATCCACCGCCCGGGTGTGCCCGTAGGACTTCTCGACGCCGCTCAGAGTGACGGTGGTGCTCATAGCCGACTCCTGATCTCGAAGGAGTCCCGTCGCTGGGCGACCAGGACAGCGGATACGAAGGCGACGATCGCCAGCGCCAGCTGGCCACTCGAGCCAAAGGCGGACAGCAGGTCCCGCGTCTCCTGAGCGCTGGCGAGGACGGCCACGACCCACGTGACGGCCACGGCGACGGAGGCCCGTTCCGGGCTGGTGAAGGTGGAAAGGGCCAGGCTGGCGAGCGTGAGGGCGAGGGCGGGCAGCACCCACGCGGCGGTCGTCCATGACAACGTCGGAAGGGCGAGGCAAGCGATCGCCGCCACTGCGAGAGTGGTGGCGAACACGGCCGAGGCCCGCACGAGCAGCAGGCGGAAGCCACCTCCAGGTGCGGCGGCCGTGATCTCCCACGTGGGGTCGAGCTCACGGCCGAAGGCGGCGGCGACGCCGGCCACCGGGAGGAGGGGGGCCACGATCAGGAACACGGCCAGTCCACGTTCGGTGCCGCTCTGGGCGGCCAGCGTGGCGAACCCCAGTGCGACGATGACCGCCATCAGCCACGATGCCTGGAGGGAGGGGGTGGCGGCCAGCAACCTGGCGGTGTCGGCCCGCACTCCCATCCGGCGCAAGACCCACTCGACGACGGTCGGGCGGGGTGATTCCACAGTGTCGACGATTTCGACCCACGCCGCGTCGAGCCGCGTCCGGTCGGCGACGCCAGCCACCTGCTCCCGGCAGCGGGCGCACGTCACCAGGTGGGCCTCGATCGACACCGCCCGGGTCGCGTCGATGGTGTCCGTCGTGTAGCGGGCGATGTCTCCCGGGTCGGCGTGCCACATCTCGCTCATGTCAGTCCCTCCCGCAGTAGCGGCTTCGCCCGCATCATCCGGGTCTTCACGGTCCCCGCTGGGATCCCGAGGAGGCGGCCCGCCTCCCGGGTCGTGAGGCCGTCGAGCACCGTGGCCTGCACCACTGCACGGAGCTCGGGCGACAGCCGGTCGAGGGCGCCGGCCAGATCACCGTGCTGCACGCCCAACAGAACCTGCTCCTCCGCCGAAGGAGACGACGCGTCCCACGGGTCGAGCTGGTGAAGAGCGGCCGGGCGCCGCCGGACCTGGTCGATCAGCCGGCGGATTCCGATGCCCCACAGCCAGGCCGCAACCTCGCCCGAGGCCTTGTAGGAACCGGGCTTGCGCCACACCGCGACGAACGTGTCCTGCAGGGCCTGGTCGACCAGGTCCGGGTCGGCGCAGCGCCGGGACAGCCGGGCCAGCAGCCACGGCGAGTGGCGTCGGTAGAGCTCCGCCAGAGCGGAGCGGTCGTCGACGGCCAGAGCGCGGAGCAGGTCGGGGTCGCTACGCTCGTCGACGGTGGCCATCGTCACGCTCCCCCTGTCGCAGGTTCGGCGGGAAGCGGTTCACCCGACGGTTGCGTGAACCGGTTGGGCGCTCTCCGACGACAGGCACATCACATCCGATGAAGGGGAGCCTCACATGAAGATCCGGTCTGTTGCCGTGGCCACCGTGGCCGTCGCCCTGCTGGCCGCCTGCGGGGACGACGACACGACCTCTGCGACGCCGGACACGACCACCGCGCCGGCGGCCTCCACGACCCCGTCACTGTCGATCGTGGCTCCGGCTCCGGGGACGGCGGTGAAGGGCAACGTCGTGACCTTGGACCTTCAGAGCACGGGCCTGACGATCGTCAAGGCCGACGGCGACACGTCCGGCCGGTCCGGTCACTACCACGTCTTCATCGACCGCGACCCGGTCGCGGCGGGCGCCGTCATCCCGGTAGAAGCGGGTGTGGTGCACACGACCGACGACCCCGTCGTCCTCAGCGGCCTCGGAATCGGCTCCCACCGCTTGGCGGTCGTTGTGGGCGACGGCACCCACGCCCGCCTGGGTACGGCCATGGCCGAGACGACGGTCACCGTGGAGGGACCGTCGATCGACGCCTCCGTGCCGGCCACCTCTCCCGCCGGCCAACCGGTCGTGCTCACGGTGAAGGTCGATGGCCTCACCCTGGTCAAGGCCGACGGCAACACGTCCGGCGCCACCGGTCACCTGCACGTCTTCATCGACCGAGACCCCACGCCGGCCGGCCAGCCCATCCCCGTGGAGGCGGGCATCATCCACACTGCGGAGAGGACCATCCCGGTTCCCGACCTCGCCCGCGGTACCCACACCCTTTCGGTCGTGGCCGGCGACGGCGCCCACACGCCACTCAACCCCCGGGTCATGGACAAGCTGACTGTCACCATCAACTGAGGCAGCCGCTCAGTGCCGAAGTGACGGCCCACGTCGGCAGCAAACATCGGCAACGAGTTGGCCCGTTTGGGGCGCCGACCTCCGGTCACTCAGCACTTCCGAATGCCAGCAGCAGGGAACGGCAAGCCGCCCCTGAGCGCACAGGTGGCTGAGCGGGATGGCTCGGCGCCCGGCCCCACGCGCCCGGTATCAGCGGTTACATCCGGGCCGCCATCAGGCTCGCACTGGCCGCATACTGATCCTGCCGGGTACGAGCTCGTCAACTCTGTCCACGACGATCCTCCGCTGAAGGTCTGCATGATCGATATATGTGGGGATCCCGGGCAGGTGTGGACGGACCACCTTCGCTCCGGCGAGGACGAGCGGACCAAGCGGATGAGGCACGAGTGAAGGTCGGAGTCTGCGCGCGCAGAGGGTCGCTGTCGGCAGTCTGAGGGGCGTCGTCGTCGAAAGCGATGCGCTCGGCGTCGATTCCTACCGGTCGTGCGCGGGCTTGCCCGGGTCATCTCGGGCCGTCCCGGCTACACCTCGACCCAGGCCCGACAAGGCCGTCTGACCAGCGATTTCGCGACGACAGCAGTGGCCAGGCGGAGCGGAGGGAGTGGGATTCGAACCCACGGTGGGCAGTACCCACAACGGTTTTCGAGACCGTCCGATTCGGCCGCTCTCGCATCCCTCCGGGAGCGAGGCTAGCGGCTCCGTCGTTCCGCGAAGAACCGGTCCAGGAGGGCGGCCGCCTCGCCCGCCCGGACCCCCGGGGTGACCCCGAGCTCGTGGTTGAGGCGGGGGTCGGCGCACAGGTTGTAGAGCGAGCCGGCCGCTCCGGCCCGGGGATCGGTTGCGCCGAAGACGAGGCGCCGGACCCGTGCCGCGACCAGCGCCCCGGCGCACATGGGGCAGGGCTCGAGAGTGACAACGAGGGTCACGTCGCTCAGGCGCCAGCCGCCCACGTGGATGGCCGCGTCCTGGAGGACGAGAAGCTCGGCGTGGGCGGTGGGGTCGCCCCTGAGCTCGCGCTCGTTGTGACCACGCGCCACGACCTCGCCGTTGACCAGGGCCACCGCACCGACGGGAACGTCGTCATGGGTGAGGGCGTCCGCCGCCTCGTGGAGGGCCAGGCTCATGGCCTCGTCGTCGGTCACGGCGGCCAACCGTAGAACCCCTCCGTTCCGGCGGTGGATATGCGCGCTCCCGGCCACATATCCACCGCCGGTACGAGGGTTCGTCTGGCGGAGGGAGTGGGATTTGAACCCACGAGGGGTTGCCCCCTACACGCTCTCCAGGCGTGCCGGTTCGGCCGCTCCCGCACCCCTCCGTGACCTCACCAGGCTATCGTCTGAGCGAGGTCCGCCCGCCCCTTCGTGCAGCGGCTGGGTCCTGCGCAACGGAAGCCCGTGAACCGAGTCAGGGCCGGGAGGCAGCAGCTCTCAGCGGGTCACTCCGTGTGCCGCAGTCCAGCCTGGCCGCTGCACCGAGTGGCGGACGTCCCTGGTCGGTGGCCCCGCCGCCCGATGTCCGAGCCCTGGCATAACCTCGCCCCCGAGGCCCGGAGGAACATTGGCTTTCCAGTCCCTGTACCGGCGGTACCGCCCACAGCGCTTCGAACAGGTCCGCGGGCAGGACCACGTCACGCTCACGCTGCGCAACGCCGTGCGCACGAGCAGCGTGGCCCATGCCTACCTCTTCAGCGGCCCCCGGGGAACGGGAAAGACCTCGACGGCCCGCATCCTGGCCAAGGCCCTCAACTGCGAGGCGCCCGAGGACGGCGAGCCCTGCGGGAAGTGCCGCTCGTGCGTCGAGATCGTAGAGGGCCGCTCGCTCGACGTGATCGAGCTCGACGCCGCCTCCAACCGGGGCATCGACGCCATGCGGGAACTGGTGGCCCGGGTGTCGCTGGGCACGCCCGGGCGTTGGAAGGTCTACATCGTCGACGAGGTCCACATGCTGACCACCGAGGCGGCCAACACCCTCCTGAAGACCCTGGAGGAGCCCCCTGCCCACGTCGTGTTCGTGCTGGCCACCACCGAGCCGCAGAAGGTCCTGCTCACCATCCGCAGCCGCACCCAGCCGTTCGACTTCCGGCTGTTGTCCGCCGGCCTGCTCGTCGAGCACCTGAAGTGGGTGGCCACCGACGCCGGGCTCGACGTGGCCCCCGAGGCCATCGACCTGGTCGCCCGGAGGGGCAACGGTTCGGCCCGCGACGCACTGTCGGTGCTCGACCAGGTGGCGGCCGCTGGCGGCATCGACCACGAGCCACCGGGCACCGACGAGGTGATCGAAGCGCTCTCCGAACGTGACGCCGGCCAGGCCCTCGTCTTCGTGGCCGAGCGGTGCGCCGCCGGCCACGACGCCCGCCAGCTCACCCGCGACGTGCTCGAGCACCTGCGCCACGCCTTCCTCGCCACCATGAGCCGGGGCCTGGTGGGCCTGCCCGACGCCGACCTGGCCCGGGTCGAGGCCCAGGGTCGTCGCCTCGGACCGGCCGCCACCGTTCGGGCCATGGAGACCCTGGGCGACACCCTGATCGCCATGCGCGACGCCCCCGACCCCCGGATACTGCTCGAGGTGGCCCTGGTCCGCCTGTGCAACCCCGACGTCGACGTGTCCCCCGCCGCCCTCCTGGACCGCATCGAGCGTCTCGAGCGAGCGGCGGCCGGCCGGGCCGGTGCCGTTTCGCCCGCGGTGCCGCCGCCCGCCGTCCCACCTGCGGCCGCGACGCCCACGAGCGCTGCTTCTGGGGGCCCCCCTCCGCCTACCCCGACCCCCCAGGATGCGCACGCGGCAGCCGCCGCCCCGCCGGCCCCACTCCCGGTGCCCACTGCCACCCCGGCCTCCGGCACCCTGGCCGGCCTGGGAGATGCTGCGCCCACATCCGCCGGCGGCCGGGCCTCGCCGACGGCCGGTGCCCGGCAGGTACTGGGCGCCGCCCGGTCGGCTGCCTCCGCCGGTGCGCCGACAGCAGCCCGCCCTCCCCCGGGCGCGCCGCCACCCTCGGTCGCACCCGGCTCGTCCCCGCCCCCCCCCGCTACCGCCCCCACCGCCGACCCTGACGCCACCGAGACCGACACCCCAGACCCCGAAACCCCCGAAACCCCCCAACACCCCCAAACCCCCCAAACCCCCCCAACCCCCCCAACCCCCCCAAACCCCCCAACCCCCCCAACCCCCACCAGC
>Ga0183260_10000085_pt1 | contig 64398 bp, 64 predicted proteins | sample AntDrymUQ4972206_2_FD_129768 | JGI IMG/M metagenome (GOLD analysis project Ga0183260, IMG submission 129768) | Polar desert sand microbial communities from Dry Valleys, Antarctica - metaG UQ497 (22.06) (version 2) (version 2) | ecosystem: Environmental > Terrestrial > Soil > Desert | place...
GCAAAGAACTGAGGGAGTTGGAATATTGACCAAAGAAGATGCGATTAAACTAGGGGTAACAGGATCTGTTCTAAGGGCGTCAGGAGTACCATTTGATGTCAGGAAAGTGGAGCCATATGACGTCTATAATGAGATTGATTTTAATGTCCAATACATGAAAACATGCGATTCATTTGCAAGAGCATATGTTCCGGTATTGGATATGCGTGAATCATGTCACATAATTAGACAACTATTAGATAAGATGCCTGAGTCAGGAGACGTAAGAGAAAAATTGCAATTTAATATTAAAAGTTCCCCTGGTGAAACTTACAAGAGGGTGGAATCAGGACGGGGCGCGTTGGGATATCATGTAGTTAGTGATGGATCACCAAGACCTTATAGGGTAAAGGCATCGGTAGGTTCATTTAGGAATTTGCTCGCTTTACCTTTCTTGCTAACTGGATCGAAATTGGGTGATATGCCTGCAATTTATTGGTCTCTAAATTATTGGCCCGTGGAGGCTGACAGATAATGGGTTCACTGACTCCAGATTTTAGATTCGGGAATTTCGTAGCTAGTATTGTTAGGCTCGTTTTGGTAGTTTTAGCGCTAGTTACCGTACTTATTCTTCCAATAATCTTTTTTTCACTATTTTATGTTCCCATGCCTGTGGTTGAGGGACAAGTCTTGACTCCTTATCTTTTCTTTTCAATGATGGTTGACCCGTCCAGGACTCTCCCCATTGTTCAATTTTTTATTCACACCGACCTGTTTAGAGCAGCAGTCTTTCCAGGGTTTGGGTTCGCAGCATTGATAGCTGCAGCTACAATATTTGTCGAACGAAAATTGCTGGCTAAAATGCAGTTGCGTGTAGGACCATTGTATGCGGGTAAAGTTGAAGGTATCTTCCAATTATTGGCAGACGGGCTAAAACTTCTTACGAAAGAGATTATAGTACCTTCAGGCGCTGATAAACCCATATTCTGGCTGGCCCCAATAATGTTTGTGTCTACTGCCGCTGCGGTGGTAGCGCTTATTCCTGTTGCCTCCGGATGGGTTGTTGCTGATGTTAACGTAGGGTTAATAGCTGCTTTTGCAATACTGGGCTTCTTTCCGTTGATTGCATTATTATTTTCATGGGCTAGTAACAGTAAATATCCATTCATAGGCGGATTAAGGGCTCTCCACCAAATGGTCGCCTTTGAGATACCCTTTTTCTTATCCGCCTTGCCGGTTGTTATTCTATCATCGTCTCTTAATCTCTCAGAAATTGCAAGATCACAAAATATTTTCTGGAATATTTTTATACTCCCAATTAACGCTTTTGTATTTTTCATATCTTCCCTGGCCGAGTTAGAAAGGATTCCATTCGATTTACCAGAAGCTGAAAGTGAAATAGTTGCAGGCTGGTTAACTGAGACTACAGGGATGATTTATGGACTCATACAACTTGGTAGCTATTTGAAACTGTACGCTCTTGCAGGGTTGTTTGTAATTCTCTTTTTGGGCGGATGGTATGGACCACAAATATTTCCTCAAGAATTAATTCCAGGAGCCCATGAATCTAATTTACCGTTGCTTCAAATGTTAGCTTTAGATGGACTATACAATCCTGTAACAGTGAATAGCATATTCTGGTTTTTGGTGAAAACAATTGTGATCATCTTTCTGATGTTGATTACCAGAGGTATCAATCCAAGAATTAGAATTGATATTTTACTTCATACAGGATGGTACAAACTAATAGTTTTAACATTCATAAATCTGTTCGTCGTATTAATGTTGATTTACAGTGGAATTATTGGACCGGAGGGTGTGATTTCGATAAGATGAACACTGCAACAGGATTCATAAAAGCGCTAGAGTCTGGGACTAAGCATATAGTATTAAAAAGATTTACATTCCGCTATCCCGAGGAAAAGCTGAAATTTGTGGGTGATGGATACCAATTCGACCCCAAAAAAGGAGTTGGAATTGCAGGGACCAGAGGTAGACATATTTTGTTTCATGACAAATGTACTGGATGTCAGCTCTGTGCTATAGCTTGTGAAGGAATAGCAGAAGCAATAACTATGGTAAAAGTTGATGAGCAATGGAAGCAAAATAAAAAATCTATAATGCCCCAAATAGATTATGGAAAATGTGTTTTTTGCGGTCTGTGCGTGGACGCATGCCCATTTTACGCTTTATACATGACAAATGACTATGAGTTGTCTTCTTTTACCAAATCTCATTTGATATACACGCCATCTCAGTTGGCTGTGAAACCAAAATATGACGGTGAAGTAGAAATAAAAATAGGACCACGAGGAGCTTATCATGGTAGATAGTGTTTTTGTAGGCTTATCTGTTATCACAATCGGATCCGCTATTCTGTCTCTTGAGAGCCGGGAATTATTGTACGGAGGCATAGCATTGGCAGTTTCAATGCTTGGTATAGCAGGCTTCTTTCTTATTTTGGACGCTCCTTTTGTTGCAATGTTTCAAATAGCTGTGTATGTGGGTGCAGTTGCGGTTCTTATAATATTTACAGTAATGCTGGTAAGGGCTCCAAATACAGTTACGAAAAAAGAAACGAGGAAAAGAAAGATTGCAGGTATTTTGCTCGGTTTGGCTTTTCTTGTTTTAGGTGGATCCATCTTAGGGAACTCTACTGCAACCCAGCTGAAATTTAATGATACGGTTCCAATATTTGATGTACAGGCAATAGGGAAAGAATTAATGACATACTATTCACCGGTATTGATAGTATTGGCATTAACACTGGCAGCAGCGGTAATAGGTGCCCTGGCTTTGGCACGTAGAGAGGATATCGAGGAAAGAAATGAACCAGCCAACTGATTTTCTTTATATAGCTGTAATTCTGATATCTATCGGAATTTATGGATTAGTTGTAAAAAGGAATGCGCTAAGACTAATATTTTCAATCGAGTTGATAGCAAATGCTGTAAATCTCGTACTCATTGCGTTTTCAAGAATGCTGCCTAGCCCTCAGGGTCAGGTTTTTGTGCTTTTCTCAATCGCAATATCTGCTGCTGAGGTAGCTGTGGGCCTAGGAATCATAATTGTAGCTTATAGATTCTATAAAGACATAGACGTTACCGAATACAAGAACCTTAAGAATTAACTTCTATACTCCAGGTATTTTTTTTTGAATATTCAACCGTATAACATATAAAAGGAGTTAATGTCGTTGAGGTAGGGGTATTCGGAGCAAGAGAATGTAGATGGTGGATTCTTCCTATTATCTTATGGTGGCAACATTTATGCCCTTGATATTATCTCCTGTAGTATATTTTTTGGGTAAACGAAAGGGAATAAACATTACAACGTGGTTGACATTTGGAATTTTAGCTATCTCCACAACGCTTTTGATTATTCCAGCTGTGGACCTAGGTTCTGGAGGGTCATATCAAGAAGTCTTTGATTGGAGTCAATTGGGTCATTTCGGGTTAAAATTAGATGGTTTAAGCCTTCCTTTTGCTATTACGATTTATCTGTTATCAACTATTGTGGTGATTTATTCAAAACCATACATGATACGAAAAATTCTGCTCCAGTATGATCAGGTTAAGAATTCCTCTGAACTGGAAATAAACGATGATGAAAGCGAGTTGTATTCTTTTAAGGATGGAAAATCTTTATCTTCTTTGATTTTATCAACCGATCAAAAATCCTACTTAAATAGTCAGATGGGCTTGTATTATTCACTTTACCTTGTCTTTGCGATGGGTATGCTTGGTACTGTTTTGGCAACTAATTTGTTCGAATTTTATGTATTTTTCGAGCTCATGCTAGTTCCGTCTTTCTTTTTAATAGCTTTCTTTGGATACGGAAAAAGGAGAAGAACTTCGTTAATGTTCTTTTTCTGGGCCCACGTCGGTGCAGTTATCCTACTATTGGGTTTAATGGCAATGGGTTTTCTATCTGGTGGATTTGATTATGATATAGTTAAGGCAAATGTATCTCAAATTCCACAAGCATGGATTGCTGTCATCGTGGCAGCGCTTGTTATCGGATTTGGTGTAAAACTTGCTGCTTTCCTTGTCCACGTATGGCTGCCTGATACATATACGGATGCTCCAACTCCTATAACAGTACTGATATCGTCAGTAATGACTGGAATAGGCGCGTATGGTCTGATACGAATTTGGATTGAACTGTTGTCGGGCCCTGGAAACTATACTGATTATAGTATTTACGTAAGCATCTGGGGGGTTGCAACAATGATTTACGGGGGTGCCATGTCCCTAATGCAAAAAGATATCAAAAGAGTTTTGGCCTACTCCAGTATAAGTTCTATGGGGTATCTGCTCTTTGGAATAGGATCAGAAAGTGTTCTTGGTATTAGTGGTGCAATCTTTATGTACGTCACTCATGCTTTAGGTAAAGGACTGTTGTTTATGATGGCAGGATCAATTATTTTGCAAACAGGAACAAGAAACCTGGATAAATTAGGTGGATTGGGAGGAAAAATGCCATATACTGCTGTATTTGCAATGATTGGAGGATTAACAATCATTGGTGTACCAATAACAAGTGGCTTTATGTCCGAATGGGTGCTTTTTAACGGTGCTTTGCAAAATGCTGTAGTTGACTGGAGCACTCTTAAGGCAGTATCCTTTGCTTTGGCTATTACTACTACTATATTGACGTCTGCTTATATATTGTGGATGTACAAAAGAATTTTCTATGGTATTACTCCAGAAACATTAAAAAATGTACGTGATTCGAGTAAGTATGTTTTAGTAACCATGGGGATTTTGGCTTCATTAACTTTGATTCTGGGATTATATCCTGATTTATTTTACAAACCAATTATAGGGTATGTTGAAAATCTGTATGATAATTCAAACGAGCTTATACCAGTAAAGATCAAGCCTGGAATAGGCCAAGCAGATGAAAAACTCACAAATAATACGCAGCTTAGTAAAGTTGCTTTTCCAGGGGGTTCTGAATTCCAAAGGACACAACTAATGTCTGAAAACCATGTGGGTCATTCCAATACTATATAGGTGAATAGATGTGGTTGAAGTTTTAGGTTTTGAAGGACTAGGTGTAATTGCATGGTTAATTTGGATGACTCCATTTATAGGAGCTGCATTCATTCCAATTTTAAGAAAAAAGAGTGAAAAAATCAAAAGTTATGTTGCTGTTGCTTTCTCAATACTTAGTGCGCTTTTGGCACTAAGTATCCTGCCTTTAGGCTTATCAAATGGGGAAATACATAGTCAAATCCCTTGGTTTTCCGCGTTAAATCTAGACGCAGGTGTATTAGCTGACCCGCTTGCTATAATCATGAGCAATCTGGTCGCTTGGATTTCAGCGGCTATATTTGTGTATTCTGTTTCCTACATGCACAGAGAAAAGTCACTGATAAGGTATTGGTTCTTTATGCTGTTTTTTATTGGATCAATGCAGCTAATTGTATTATCCGACAATTTGTTGATGGTATTTTTCGGTTGGGAAGGTGTGGGACTTGCCTCTTACGCTCTGATAGGATTTTGGTACACCGATAGGAAGAAAGATTATGTTGGCAAGGAAGGACATACCGCTTGGGGTATACCTCAGTGGACATCACCTACACATGCTGGGATAAAGGCGTTCTTACTTAACAGGGCCGGGGATGTCATGATGCTGTCTGGCATGTTCATGATCTTTATGTACGCGGGTACCTTTGGATTTAGAGAGTTATTGACCGATCAAACCTGGGCTCATGAGATGATGCAACAAAATCTATTGGTGCCTGCGGCCGTCCTAATATTTGGGGGGGCGATAGGTAAATCAGCTCAATTTCCACTAAATGAATGGTTATTGGAGGCAATGACAGGCCCTACATCCGTTTCGGCTCTTATTCATGCTGCTACAATGGTAAAAGCAGGTGTATTTCTTGTGGCGAGAATAGGTCCCTTATTTTTCGCGTTATCTGTATTCAACATGACGCAGTTTTTTGAGATTGTTACATGGGTTGGAGCGATAACTGCTATTTTACTAGCTACCCAAGCAATTGTTAACCCTGAAATAAAAAAGGTCTTGGCTTATTCTACAGGCTCGCAGATTGGATATATGATGATGGCTTTGGGAATTGCAGGTCTGTCGACAAACTTTGTAGATGGGTATACTGCAGGATTCTTTCACTTGATTAGCCATGCATTGTTTAAAGCTTCATTGTTTATGGCGGCGGGTGCGATAATTCATACCGTGCACTCTAGATTCATGAACAATATGGGTGGGCTAAAAAAGAATATGAGAAAGACTTACATTTTCATGCTTCTAGCAAGCTTGTCACTAGCCGGTGCTCCATTAATCACTTCAGGATTCTGGAGCAAGGATGCAATTTTTGCTTCTATTCTTGAATCTAACTATGAATTTTCATCCTATGTCTTTTTTATTGCTGTCACGGTAGCCGTCATGACTGCCTTTTATACATTCAGGATGGTAGGACTTGTATTTTTTGGAAAACCAAGCCAAAATGTGGTCAATATTGAAAATAAAGGTCATCATATACGTGAAGTCAATAAAATCATGTGGCTTCCTTTCGCCGTTTTGGCAATAGCATCGATTGTGATAGGGGTGGTCGGTTTTGCTTTTGAGGGCCAACTGCAACATTTATTTGCAACCTATCTTGCCAGTACATTTGGAATCATCGAAGGCGGAGTTGTACCATTAGAAGGCTCTGCAGACACACAAAGCCCAGGAGGCTTAACAGAATCAGAGACATCTTCTGCAGGAGGGTCTGAACAGGAAGCATTGGAACTCAATCCAATTGCGGTTGTTGCATCAGTAGCAGCATTTGGCATTGGGGGATTCCTTGGTTATTTGTTTTACATAAAAAGGATTGCCGATCCAAAGAAGATCAACGACAACGTTGTTTCAAAGGCTTTATGGAAGTTCCTTTACAACCGATGGTATCTTAATTCCATTCTTTATTGGATAGGTGTTGTCATACCATTGGCGGCTTATAGACGAATATATAAGTATTTTGAAAATATCTTGATGTATGGAATTAATCCATCAGTTCAACATTCAATGGTGTTAATGTCAAGAGTGGCAAAAGCGGCACAATCAGGTAACGTACAGACATATCTCTATGTATTCTCGGCTGGTATAATTCTAATTACCATGTTATTATTGAGTTAAGGAGAGAATGAGTAAGAATGATTGATATATTTTCGACGCCTGCTTTAGTAACCATCATCTTAGGAGGCGTTGCATTGTTAATCCCGATAATAGATGCCTTGAATAAAGAGCGAGGCTCCAAGAATAAAGTTTATAGCGCTATAGCCTTTGGGGCTCTAACTTTGGCGCTTGTCATTGTAATATTCAGAATATTTACAGGAGAAAATCTTCCTGCTTTGTCATTAACAAACAATGGGGTGATAGCAGACGATATTTTTGGTGCTTTCTTTTCTATAGCATTTTTGATAGTATCCATTATGGTGACCGTTTCTTCATGGAGTTACATGAAGAATAAAAGCAATCATGCTGCATACTATTCTTTAATATTATTGTCAAGCATAGGGATGATCCTTATAGGTTATTCAACTGATTTCGTAATGTTGATAGTTGCTTGGGAACTAATGTCCATCCCTACATATGCGTTAGCTGCTTTTAACAAAAAAGATCCCATATCAAACGAGGCTTCAATCAAATACTTTTTGTTTGGAGCCCTATCGTCGGCAGTCATTATTTTGGCAATGGGAATTGTATACGGATTAACCGGAACTACTAACATTTACGATTCTATTGTTGCAATGTCACAGCTGAATACAGATTTGATTCCATTTGCCTTGCTTGCAGTAGGGCTATTTATTGCGGGCTTTGGATTCAAAATGGGTCTAGTTCCATTTCACATGTGGTTGCCTGATACATATTCTGGAGCTCCAACAACCGTTGCTACTCTGCTTGCAGCTGGAACAAAAAAAGCTGGATTCGCAGCTGCCATTAGGGTTATAGTTATTGGCTTGATAGCCCTTAATGTCCACTGGACATTTACCCTTGCAATAATAGCCATTTTTACCATGACGCTAGGTAATCTTGGGGCCCTGACTCAGAAAAGTATTCCAAGAATCCTTGCGTATTCCAGCATTGCCCAGGCTGGATATATCTTGATAGGGCTTGCAGTGGCTCCATATTCTAATATTGGTTTAGATGCCTCCTTGTTACAAATAATGAATCATGCAGTGATGAAATCTGCTGCGTTTATTGCTGCCGCAGGTGTTATTATTACCATAGCAGGATATACACTAGAAAAGTATAAAGGATTGGGATTTAGGATGCCTATCACTGCTCTGGTGCTTACAATTTCGTTACTTGCGCTTGCTGGAGTACCTCCTCTAAACGGTTTTTGGGGTAAGTATTTGATATTTGGGGCAGCCATAGATAGTGGCCAGCTGGTATGGTGGGGACCGTATCTTGCAATAGCTGGTGTTCTAAATAGTGCACTATCTCTGGGTTATTACGCTTGGATCATAAGGAAAATGTACATGGAAGAAGGTGAAAATAGAGTCAGACAGAAGGAACCAAAGTCAATAGTTGCTGTATTGCTATTTGCATTAGGGTTTATGATAATATTTGGTATCTGGTACGGACCATTGCTTGACCTAGCATCAATGGCTGTGCCTAATGATTTGACGCATTTGATTAGTGCCAAATAGTATACAACTATTTTTTCTATCCATTACCCACTTCTTCCCTCACCTCTGCCTCCTCCTTCTGTTCCTCCATCCTATATTATTGCTAAATCTAATTTTTTTTTAGAACTATTAGTATTGGAGGTATTTCTTTAATTATTAAACGCGCAAAACCTAGAAAAAATGATCAAAATGATCAACGAATTTTTACTCATACCAGTTAGTTACCATAACTAGGAAAGTATATTTTGGATCCTCAGTAACTTATATGATCAAAAACCAAAGTGTGATTCTCCAGCTTATATTATGCTATTTTAGTTCGCGTTGAATGTTGGTACTTAAATCCATTGGAAGATTTAAAAATTATCTTTAACTTTTTTCTCAGTTAGGTAGGAAAAAATCTATCTAGTCTCTGCTCTTCAGGATTCACTATTTTTGCTAGCATTTTGATATCTTCAAAGAAAACTTGTTTTAATTTGTTATTGTAAATAGTAGCTGCTGGATGATATGTTATAAAGTATCTTGATGGCGGTCGATTAACTATTCTTCCACGATATGGCGTCATATATTCTAGTCCAAGTAATGACTTTAATGCTGTTGCGCCCAAAATACAAATGACTTTAGGTGAAATAATATCGATCTCTTTTTTCAGATATTGATTAGTGCATATTCCAATTTCTTCTTCAGTTGGAACCCTATTGTTAGGTGGTCTGCATTTGACAACATTTGTGATGTAAATCTCTGTTCTTTCTATTCCTGCATCGATCAGTGCTTGATCCAATACTTTACCGGCACTCCCCACAAAGGGATTACCACTTTCATCCTCATTTTTTCCTGGGGCTTCGCCTATAAGCATTATTTTTTTCGTGACGCTACCGTTTCCTGGTACAGCATTCTTTCTAGTCACTGATAGCCCGCATAAGACACAATGCATTACTTTGTTTTTTATTGATTCTAATGATTCAGTTTGAGAATTCAATTTAGGCATAAATATAAAATAAGTGATAGATGTTCTCGAGGATTATTGCATTGCTTCAGTTACTGATTCTGAGGATAATCCTCCAGTGTTATTTTGAGCATCTCCTGGTGACGAAGAATTAACTACCAAATTTGCAGGACTTGAGGTAGAGTTTGTAACTGCAGCTTCTACTGATTCTGAGGATAATCCTCCAGTGTTATTGGTTATGCTGGAATTGTTAGATTGAGCAAACACGGTGGGAAGTCCAATCATTAGTAGGGGCAACACAAGAATGACCCATTTAGAACTTTTCATATCATCTTCTATAAATTTGTGATATAAAATAATTTCGATAGATTTGCTTGTAAACCGAGTAAATTCTAAACTTGTTTCAAATATCAGACAAAATCGAAGATCTAAAATTTGCCCAAAAATACAACCCAATAATAATAATTATTTCGACTATGGGCAAGCCATAGCATATTGTCTCCTGAATTGAAATAAGCACAGCAATTGCGAAATCATGATGCTTCGATCAAATGCCTACTAAAATATTATTCCTTAGTAAACATAAAATAATAAATATCGTACATAACCCACTTAATTATTTTAACATGAACAGTCTTTCTGCAAATAATAAGTAAAAAGAATCTCCATATGAAGATTAACTACTTCAATAGACCGCCGCCTTGTTAGATGATCTATTTTTTTTCTACAATCTGTGCAGCTAGTCCAATTTCGTATACATTCTTGTATTCGATTCCTTCTTTTAAATTGTTATTCATGCTCTCAAAAACGTCGTTTGTTCTGTTTCCCATAAGCGGTGATTTTCTATTGATGTGGTCTAAGATGTCCTCCTTAATGGCCAGGAATTTTAGGCCTTCTAGTAGGTTTGCTAATTTAGAAGTGACTTTTTTATGCTTAGCTTGGTTCTCTGCAGGTTCATTCGTTAGGGACCCGACCCGTTCTACGGAAGAGTCCACCCCTGATTCTTGAGGATTAGTATAATTCTTGCAGTCGTTATAAGTGTCCATAAATAATCAAAATAAATTGGACAACAAGGTTTATGACCATATTCTTACTTTGAGTTAAAAGTAGCGTTTGTTATATCAAGACTGGCTCTGGCATATGCCTAACCATTTTGACAATTCTCATTCCCCGTGTTCCTACTTTGAGCGTTACCAATTGTTATTCTTACAATTCGACTAATTAATTGTTAAAAATGATTTTCTTCCAATACATTACTCTTTTGTCTAAAATTAAGTGAATTGAATCCCCTGAATCGCCACTAAAACGTTGCTTATGTATTATCTGTGTGTGAGTATTAGTCATGGAGCAACAAGCATTTCTTTTCTCCTTGGTGCAGCCAATACTAATCGTTCCATTCCTGACAAATAATAAAAACATGCCGATTCATGGATTACTTCTATATGAGGACATCAATAAACGACTATAGAGGGCAAATTACTTGAGAACAGTATTAGAAGCAACTACCCTGCTAACCATAAGGTCTTCATAATCAGTACAAGACGTGGGACGATTTATTTTATCATATTTTTAGACTTTAACGACGAATATTAACAATATTTTTATATTCTAACATTTAAAACTTGCATATTCGTAATTGATATATCGAAAACTTAATGATTATTACATTAGAAACGATAAAATGAAGGACACGCATTATAATAAGAACTAAAATGTGGAGGAAAAAAACAAAATGAATCAAAAATTAATTAATTCCTATTTATCAGTCTTATGTCCTTTATGTAATAAACACGGTAATATAATTACCGATCAGAATTCTGGTGAATTGATTTGTACTACCTGTGGGAGTGTTATATTTGATAATAATGAGGCAACAAGGTCTGAATGGACATCTTCAAATGTTCAGGAATTAGATTTTAGGGATCGAACTGGCGCACCCACTTCATTGGCTAAGTACGATCGTGGCCTTTCGACTGTCATAGGTAAAATAGACAAAGATGCATCTGGCCGTCAAATTGACCTAGCAATGAAAAGTAGAATAGGTCGGTGGAGAACATGGGATGCCAGATCTCAAACGAGAGATCCTTCAAAGAGGAATCTCCAAGCTGCATTTATTCAATTATACACAATGAAAGATGTACTTGGTTTACCTGAATCGGCAGTTGAAAAGGTTGCATATCTTTATAGGAAAATTCAGGAACGAAAATTAATAAAAGGAAGAACAATAAAGGGGGCTTTGGCAGTCGCTTCTTATATTGCATGCAGAGAATTAGGGATACCAAGGACACTAAAGGAAATAGCAAAAATTTCTAATCTTAAGGAAATAGAATTAGCAAGAATATACAGAAAGGTAATGTTTGAACTGGATCTCAAAGTACCTCAAGTCGATGCGTTGAAAGAAATAATTAAAATAGGAAATATTTGCGGGATTTCAGAGAGAGCAAAACGACGCGCCATCAAAATGATGATAACTGTAATGAAAACAGAGATTTCTGCCGGGAAAAATCCTATGGGTTTGACCGGAGCTGTTCTTTACTTGTCATGTAAGGAATATGATGAGGGAATTACTCAAAGTAAGATTGCAGAGGTTGCAGGTGTTACTGAAGTTACTCTAAGACATGATTTAGATATCATATTAAAACTGATAGAGACTATGCCGAGTAATTAAAACGAATATCTAAACTACTTACCATCTTTTTTATAAAGCCAGAAACCTTGCAAATAAACAATACAATAATAAATTTTACCAACAAATTTTTCAAATTAAAGTATGTCGGACCCATTATGATTAAAGTACAAATTAATTTTATTAGATAAAGCTACTACTTAGTGTCCTCCATATGCTTATCTGTCCCGACATATTGCACTGTTATTTAGTAACATCGTTATAATTTCGCACAAGAGGCGTTACTTGTTGGAACAAATGTGCTTTAAGACAATTTTAAGAAATTTTTTCAAAAAATTATTGTATTATTGAATGCTATATTATTGCTTTGATTTTGTTATACAATATATCAAATTCAAAATTCAAACTACTATTTTCGGTCAATGTTAATATATTATCGCAAGATACGGAGCTATTATCAGCCAATTCCGTGTTTGGCCTTTCTCCCCTACCACAATAATGACCCGTTCAACGGAATAGAAACCCATGCCATCCTTTTGTATACTAAGATGTTTAACATTTAATTTAAACAATATGTATATTTATTCGAGAATAGTCTGGCAACAAGATCATAGAGTGATATATACTAGATTGACAAATCCCGTTATCAGGAACTCTCACTAAATTTTGATTTGGATATAGTTACCATTGAGATCACTAGCTATTGATAGGCTAGAGATGTCTTTAATATGTGCTCAAATAAATTACAAGGGAAACAAATAAAACGGAAAAATACCTATTTTTCAAATACTACTTTTGGAAAAATTGATCGATAATGAAATTTCAATCAATTGGAATGTAAACATTAATTAAAAAATGAGAATTATTTTTATTTAAAATTAAAACCACTAACTAGAACTTCAGACAATATACTATAATGGTTGGCAAGCTGAATTCGAACTAGTATGACTTTCAATAAGTCACATACGATCTGATTGGCGCTACGAGAGCATCGAAACTCCTTTGGGATTTATTTGAGCTATAAACCAATCTATTTTGAATTTGTCAAAGAATTAAGATAGTATATAGTTTTTTTTTGAAGTGTCATGTGGTTGTAGTCCATTGACCAATTCTTTCGCATTTGGGACATTGTCTTCTGTTAATATGTTGTTCTATGGTTTCGTTGACTTCTGGCTCAATAATAATCTGTTCTCCACAATAACATTTCATCATTTCAAGCATATACATACCCAAATGTCCAGGGTATTATACGTTTATTTAAAGTCCATATTTCCTTCTGGTTTGAAAACGCAGGCGAAATATCAAAATAGCCATGAAATAGCAGAGAAAATGCAGCAAAGCGCGAGGAGTAAGATACAATAAAGTGACTTTAGATAATGCAAGAGCGCACCATTTATTGTAGAGGGATATCGGCCTGATTGGCCAACTCCGGGAAGATTTTCTTTATATCCTACAAATGCTTCTTGTAACTTGTAAGGTTTGATATTTCGATCTCTGTAGTCTTACTCTTTGATGAGCCAAGTTCGAATGATAAACGTCTATACAGATCTTATTATATTTTGTTGATCTTTTATATATGAACAGCATTTGTCAGACGAAAACAATGAAAATCTGATAGAATCACAAGAAAATCAAAAAAAGATAGGTTCGGCAGAAGATGATCCAGAAACAACAGGTCCATCCGAAAATCTTAGAGAAGAAGCACTCGAAGAAACCGATACAGAGAATACAGAGAACGAACCAGCTTAGTCCTTTTTTTTAACTCATCTAACGGATATATTGTTACCTTTTATAGATAATTAATTAATGTGCTTTAAATAGTACAGAATTGATACCAAAATAGATATATTTATTGCACGACCTGCCTTTGTTAATAGCACTCAGGGTATTTGACCATACTCAACCTTGGTTACCTTTGTTCTCATGAATCCATCTATTTATACAATTGTTTAAATAAAATTTTGGTTATAAATCCCAACTTTTGAATCGATAATCCTTAAATATGGATATAAGGTTCTCAAATAAAATCCTCAGTGATTTTTCCATTATGGCAAAATTTGGATAATATTCTCAACCCACTCTGAAAATGCAACGCAAGATCTTGGGTATTCTCTACTATCTTCTGCAATTAACATGGCTACACAGGTAAGGTTAAATACAACAGATTTAAATAAACCTCCGCTGCACTTTTCAAAGATAAGAAATTTCTAACTTAGACCTGAATAAGATTAAAGCGGCTCAAAGGTTACTCTCCAAATATAGCGTCAGAAGAACAGATCTGATAAAATCGGCAACGTTTTCTAAATTAAATGGTAACAATGTTTATCTGAAACTCGAATGTCTTCAGAAAACTGGATCTTTTAAAGTTCGAGGAGCGATGGTAAAAATACATAATTTGTCAGATGAGTTAAAAAAGAATGGAGTAATTGCGGCTTCGGCTGGAAATCATGCTCAAGCGGTAGCTTTTGCTTCCAAATTTCATAATATTTCATGCACTATTGTTATGCCTAAAAGTGCATCTCCAAGTAAAATTGTAGCCACAAAGTCTTACGGGGCCAAAGTAATTTTGGAAGGAAACAGTTACGATGAATCTGCTAATTCTGTCAAAGATTTTGCTGAGAAAGAAAATAAAACGATTATTCCTGCTTTTGAAGATCCAGATATAATTTCAGGACAGGGGACAATTGGTTTGGAAATCATGGAAGACTTAGAAAACGTGGATGAGGTATATGTTCCTATAGGAGGGGGCGGCTTGATTGCGGGAATTTCAGTGGCGATAAAGTCAATCAACCCGAGAGTTAAAATTATCGGTGTTGAATCTGCTGCCTTTCCGACTATGAAAAAATCAGTTTCTACAAATAAGATAACAAAAGCTAAAGAGGGTTACACAATAGCTGATGGTATTTCTATCAAAACTCCTGGTAAACTAACTTTTGAAATCGTAAAGAAGTATGTTGATAGTATTGTTTTGATAGATGATAGTGCTATTGTAAAGACCATGTTTTTATTGATGGAACGATCAAAAATCATATCAGAACCTGCTGGTGCAGCTGCTCTTGCCTACCTTATTTCTAAGAAGAAAAATAAGGAACAAGGCAAGAATTTGGTCTCTATTATCTCTGGTGGAAATGTTGACATGTATCTGTTAGGGCAGATCGTTGCAAAAGGCCTAATGCAAACAGGTAGATTATTGAAAATATTTGTAGATCTTAACGATAAACCTGGAGCCCTAAAAAAAATTGTTGATGCGATATCAAAGGCTAGTGTGAATATCGTTGAGGTAGAACACGATAGACTTAGTTCAAATATACCAGCTGGTACTGCGGGAGTATACCTGAGTTTGGAGATGGAGAATAAGGACCAAGCCAGTACTTTAATGGATTTATTTAAAAAAGAAAAAATAAATTTTGAAATAGTACAATAGGGTTAAGAGCCCTACTCTTAACGTGTTTACTCACTTACAATCCTGTTTTATTCACAACTAAATTAATACCGTTCCACCGTCTATAGCGATGTTATTCTCCGTAGCATAAGAGAAAATATCATCCCCTAAGCTCGCAGCAACCTTAGCTACCTCGCTAGGTTTGCCCCATCTTTTCATTGGTGATTCAAGAGCGGCTCTGATTATAATTTGCTCTCATTGAATCTAATGTAGATGGTGTGGCGATATTACCTAATGCGAGAGTGTATGCTCATCCCTGTAGATGCTGTACTCCTTGGCGATACATTTTGTTAATGTTATGTTTCCCGATTTAGCAATGGAGTACGGGAAACCTCCTGCATGTCCGGAAATAGCCAGTGTGGAGGAAATATTAATAATTACCCCGCCCATTCCTCAGGCGCCTGTTATGTTGCTACTTTGATTTTTAAACCGATTTGCATTGAAATCCACACTTTGACTTCTCAAAGGAGGAGTTAATTTTATCAAAATAGATGCATACAATAATTGTCTCTTAATTACAAGACACCTTTGATTAAGCATATGTCAATAAAAAATTAATGAATTAGAAGGCTCTTCTCTTCCTTATGTATTTTTTTGCAGGTTCCTCTCCTTTAAAATACTACCCATTGAGGGGATCTTATGTCAAGCAAAAGGATTGACATTCTACGGGCTAGTAATTACCGTTTCTAAACAGAGTAAAATCATATGCCCAAATCTGTGAAGTTAGACTCTTGAACATTAATAATTCTGAATGACAATAATCTTATCCATTTGGATTAGCAGAATTATTTTATATTATTATCTATTATCAATACGATATTAAATTCTATTAAAGATGGCATCATTAGAGAATGTAAACTAATATACCGCGATTTAGGGCGGTAATTTGTTTTTTATATCCTTATGACTGGACTTTGGGGCTGTGATTTTGTTATACACTAGGTCTTCTGACGGGTATTTAGTTACTCCCATTGAGAGTTTTGCTTTTTCAACTAGATTTGTATATATTTGGAGGTGTTGCCTTGCAATATTATCCCACAAGATTTTCCTTCCAAATTCCTTTACATACAACTCAAACTTTTGATAGTTTTGGTCCAGTTCCATAAATGCGCTTTCAAAAGAAGTAGGGTCCCTCTTGGAAACTATACCTAAATTCATGTTGGAAAATTCTCTAAAAAATCCGAGATCCGATGCTATAAATGGTTTCCCGTGGCCCAATCCGTCGAACATTGTTCCCGAACCAGAACTGACCTTATAAGGCAAGAATAGAGCATCAACTGCAAAGAGTAACAATGAGAGCTCTTCTTCTGTAAGATAATCTTTATTTAAGTTAATGATATTTTTCTCCGGTAACTTTATTTCAATATTTTCTTTGTTATAGAAATTCTTGGAATAGTTTATAACCAGTTTCCAATTCTTTGGCATTTGGATTTTTTTGATCATATCCCATCCTTTTGTATTAGTAAAGAATCCTTGAGCTAGGGCTAGTCTGCCATTCTGAGGCAAATGGAGTTTGTTTCGTGCTTCAGCCTTAGAAACTATTGTTTGGCAAAACGGTTCTGACCCATGGTATACTACTGTTGTATCAGGGATTAGTTGTTTTAAATAATTGGATAAAACTATACCACAAGAGCTTTTAGCCATTATATGCTTATTTATTGAATGGAATTTGTAATAGTTTATGAACTGCCTCCAGAATTTGTAGAACGTCTTTAGATTTAATAGGTCCTTCTTTTTCTTTGATACATTTACCAATTGCATCCACTGCTTAAAATACATGGATGTATGAAACGTAGTTACAATGGGAACATTACAGCGTTCGTAAAAATCGTCTAGACCTGTGTAGGATTTAGGGGGATATATTGGGTTTTGATTATAATAATATAATCCATGTTCATGTTGGACATGAACAATGTCGGGCATAATTTTCTTTACCAATGTAGTTAATACATTTGAATTCAAATTTTTCCTGTTGTAAGGCGATAACCCGTGATATCTACCTGCTCCGTGTGAGTCGGAGACAACATTCACTTCTAAGCCCTTCATCAGTAGAGATTTAGCCAAGTTCTCTGTATATCGTCCCACGCCTCCATGCATTGGAGGATATTCCGTACTTACCATTAAGATTTTTAATTTAGGATACAAATGTTAATACCTATTAATTTGCAACAAAGTTCAAATAGATAAACAAATTTGAATCAATGTTTGTGGAGTAGAGAATAATCTGCTTATGATCTTCATTTAATGCAGAAAAATGACCATGTAGTCCGAAATATACCATCAGTAGATAGTAGATTAGGGATTGAACTCTATGAATGTTGTGTCCTGTTCTGTCTATTACAATTAATTGATGGATCGATGCTAAACCTGTTATGGATTTTATTGAATGAGAATGTTAGATACCCACTCTATAAATGATTGTAAACACGGGAATAACAAGTTTCGGCAATGCTGAAGACATGTGTTGAAGCATGGTAAATCGTAATAATAAGGCTGTTTCTGAATCAGTCAATATGTTATAGGCTCAAAAGGCGATTATATTCGGTACCTAAATATTTTTTTTGTTGCTTGATTTGACGTAAATATATAACCCACGACATAATTCATTGTGATTTTCAAGCCTTCGCTGATCACCCCATCACACCGGGTGGAATAAATGCCCATATTGACTTTGAAATAAATTTCCCTATCCCATCTTAACAGCCAACACAAGATATTTTGGAAGGGTAGAATGTACAGACTCTATCCGTCTTTGAAACTTTTTTATCCTTGTGGGAGGTTAAGAGACTTTCGATCTGCCAGGGAAATAATATTGAAAAGGGGAATTTTGGTTTTAACCTTCTTAACATGATATTCTGAGTGTAATATTCTAAATTGTTGAAAAAATTTAATCATCATAAGGTATAGTCTTTAATATTAAAAATTTTATGGGAAGGTACTAAAATTGTCAAAAAAAAATAGACATTCTCTATAATTAGCCTTGTCGTTGGGACACTACGTAATTAGTACAAGCCCAAGTGGGAAGCCGGACATAATGGACTTTCAAAAAGCTCTAGTTTGGTTGAAATATGTTATGAAAAACATCCCAATAGAATACATCTAATTGAGATTCAACTATTCATTAATATTTGAACGTACGTTGACCTATGGATTTGTAGCTGCACCATATTTGCAAGTATGTTATAAAACAGATTGTCGAATTGGCTGTATGCTATTTCTCTAAAAAAATTTTACTATATACCTAATTATTTTTCTCAAGAAATCTATCAAAGTCATTTCTTCGATGATATTTGTATGTCTAAATAATAGTTCCTCACCCTATTCGGGCATTACGGTGTAAATTTATAAAAGTATCCTATTGCCATTTCAATTTTAATAACAAATTTATGATTTTCAGCAATTGAGTTAGCACAGTTTGGCAGCAAATATCATGCGGTTGCTCCCTGGTAGATGGATTAAGCGGTGTAAACTTGTAAACCAGAGCCAATTACATTTTCATATGTCATTCAATGGGTGTTTATGCGCTGAGGCTAGTGATGCACCGCTTGCCAGTTTCGGCAAAAAAGCTGATGAATGAAGACATATCTTGGTTGATTCGTAGCAAGAAGGAAAAGCAATAAAATTACTAAATCCTATTTCATACTAACTGATGCTTCAGAGATAGGGAATGCGAAGTTTGGACAAGTAAGGCAATGGCTGCTTAGAGGTGTACAAGAGGGGATAATAGTCAGATCCTTACAGATGATAAATACGCAATAAGGATGAATCAAAACAGAAACGGTCTATGATATAATCGCATGCAGATTTCCCATCATCCGAAAAGAGATTAAACACAATCATTGCACAAGTACTCTTTTATTCTCAAATACAATGTGGCGTACAATAATCGCTTCGTCAAAAATGAATAGGCTGATAATACGTGGCAACATATTCCGTGAACAAATCTATTGGATTAGAAACAAGATGTACTAGATGTTAATAACCTTTTTTGCACAATAAGAAGATATGAGTTTAGTTGGAGGAATAATTCTACTAATAATAGGAATTATTTTGTACGCAGTAGCCGGAATGTTACCACCAGTTGCAACAAAAATTGCTAGGATTCTAGGAATTATCTTGGCGATAATAGGTGTAATCTTAATTGTGCTAGCAGCTTTAGGAGTTGCATTTGGTTTGGCTTTACCAATGTAAACCTTTGTTAATAAAATCAAACTAGATGCAATACCAAATTTTTTTTCTAATAAACCTATTACAATATATGATATGATCTTTCATATTTTCTAGCCTCTCCCATAATCAGTCTGCCCCTCCCCCAATGTTAAATCCTAGGAATATATTAGTTGGCTCGTGTCAAGTATTGTTATGATCTTATTACATAGAGTCATTGATCCATGACACCGAAAATCTATTGTTTCTTAGAACCAAAAACATGAATATATCTTATAATAATATTTATGACGGCATATGATAATATGGAAGCAATTATAGAAGAGATGGTTGCAGATTCTAATGCTGAATATCCTAATTTTAGAAGCTGGATTATGAGAATGAATCTTGTTATATTGTTTACAATATCAAAAACAGAACTAGCGAAAAGCATTTTTATCAGAATTTGTTTCAATTTTTGAAAATTTAATTTTCCAGTCAGTCTCCTAGTATATCTTCGTTTATTGTCTAGATGAAAGAGAATCGCAAAAATTGTCTTATAAGTAAGATAACCCGTTATCACTGTCAATGCTGAGTTTAGCACAAAATCGATAGAATATTCAGCAGAAAAGTATGCAACGACTAAACTAAGAAGGAAACCAGAAATCCCTGAAATTAATAAATTCTTATTTAAGGAAAAAGTATTGTAGTATTTCAAATAAGCATTTCTGAGGAACCTGTTAATTTTATCAACTCTCCATTTCACTTACTATTAAAAATATGTAAAATAATATAATAAGTACATGGAATAATTACTCTATTGAATTCGCATTGCTCGATCCTTTTTTCAAACCATAATAAAATAGAAATGCGATTGTACGGTTTTAACAGAACATTTACCACTAAAATTCTATGTTAGGTGTGAATCTTTAGGTTCTGGTTATAAACTATTATTCTAGGCTAATAAGTCAGGCGTACATCCATAGCAGTACTTTCACTATATTATATTATATGTCATACAAGCCCTTATCTTGCCGCATTACTATGTGACAAATTCGCAACCGATATTTTTGTCTTATCGCGTGACTCAAGAATAGTTGCTCTCATTTGTATAAGGCTTGCGCATTGTTGTATAAGGAAGTATATCGTCTTAACCTGATAAACTTCAATAATCCTAAAAAAAAGCAAGAAATAAGATCAGTTTTACGCTCTTGTAAGGAGGGATAGATAACCTATTGGCTTATTGATTATACAACGGAACATGTACTATGACCAAAGACGCAAAAGATTTCAGAGTACAGAAACTAAGGAATTCAATAAAATTTTACTTACCTAGAATAGAAGGATATCTTGAAGTTGTAAAAAAGTTATCAAGCGAGTTTGAAGGCATGACTCTGATCGAGTTTGATGGATATTTTGAAAAAAAAATCGAACCCACAAAGTATGTTCGGGTAGAAGTACATAAGAATAAACTTAACGAAAAGAGCCTGATCAAACAGGCAAATGATCTCAGAAAAATTCTAAAGCAAAAGAGTATTGCAATAGAGATAAACAATGAAATGATTTTGGTCGAAGACGATAGCGGCAGATATGGTTAAATAACCCAAGCTTTTGAGCGGCAATTTCAAATGATTTAATAGTGATTTTTTTAATGTGTAAACTCAGTTTCTTTTGTATTCAACTTATACTGCTTAATGATATATTTCAGAATGATATTATTATTACCCATTCTTATAATAAATTATTACCTCGGGAATCGATAAAATGTGCATAGTTCTAGTAATAATTTACATGTTAATCGATCTTAATAATAACCTTTTTAAATAGATTCTCAGATAGCATTACGTATAATAGCCGAGTTGTTTTCTTGGGTATTGTCTCTAAAAAAGCTAATGGATTATGAAACAAAAATGAATCTGTTTCTTAAAATTAAGTTTACACCTGGGAATAGGTAACTCATGTTTGTGTATGTTGCTTTTTATCTACTCAATAACGGTCCTCACGTCTTTTCCATCCACGCCCATTATCTCAGGAAGTGGAGAATTTTTTAAAATCTTGTTAAAATTTATCTGATCAAGAATTTTGTCAATAGTTTCATATGACACTCCGATTTCACCTTTGGCGGTCTGTCCCTTCCACAGCCTTGCACTGCTGTGTTTTTCAATAATATCCTGAGGAACCTCCATGTACCTTGCAATTTTCCTAACTTCTGTTTTATACAAGTCTGCAATTGGAAATATATCTGCTCCTCCATCTCCATATTTGTGAAGTAACCCAGTTGCAATTCACTTATGTCTGCAGTTCCTACTACTATGCCTCCTTTGGCTGCAGCGTAGTAGTAGAGAATTGCCATCCTTAGTCTAACTAGAAAGTTGGCTTTTGCTAGTTTATTCCTGGGAAAGTTCTTTATAATCTTATTTTTACCCTTGCCGATATCTATTAACTCATAATTAATGTTCAAATTTTTTGAGATTTCTAATCCATGCTTTACATCAACCTTAGGAGTTACAGAATAGTCCGGAAGTAATAGGCCGAGAACCTTATCAGAACCCAAAGACTGTGCTGAGATATATGCCGTAACAGTTGAATCTATTCCGCCGCTAATTCCAATGACATCACATTTTGCGTTTCTAGACTTTACCTCTTTATTCAAAAATCTTGAAATTTTATTTAACACTTTCCTTTCGTCCAACTTCATTAACCCCTTCTGCATGCAACGTCTGGCATATGATCCAAATTATAATTATTTTTTATAATTATAATTAATATCCTGGAAACCCATACAAAGATTGGATAATAGTATTTGAGATCGTGCTACATGCACATATTTACCATTAATTGAAGATCTTGACATCTCCTGATAGTTACCTTATCTACGATGGAATATCATCAAAATAATATCATAGCAAAGGATAATTATTTTATTATTGATATTCTAGAACATTACAAGTCTTGTTAGTATAGTTTGATATGAACATTCATTATAAATTAGAAAGTGGTAAGAATTCAGTTGGATGTTTGATAACGTCTTTTCATACCAAAAGTGCGAAAAGTAAGGTCAGTTATCTGTTAATAATCTCGACCTGAAAGGACACCGCCTAATGCTCATTAATACTCCACTTGCTGTGTAATAATCAAATTTTTGATATATCATTTATCAATTAATCTCCTACTAAGAATAATAACGATAGAACCTTGTCTGCACAGATCTTACTAAACTTCCCATAGTAGTCTAAAAACCTTTGATCTTTATTTATGTCATATTTAGTTTATCATTAGGACAGCACCAATCAATTAAAAATTTTCTGGCTGATTGAGTATCTTCAAAAATCCTTTTAGTTACAAAATCAATACCATTTGGAATGCCATGAAAATCTGAAAGTTCAAGTGGTGTATTATTAAGTGTAATAATGTACTCAATGTTGGCCTTCGCAGCTGAATCAACACCCAGTGGTGAATTTTCGACAACCAGGGCTTCCGAAGGCTTTAGTCCAAGTTTAGAAAGCGCAGTGCTAAACGGTTCAGGACTTGGTTTGCCTTCTTCCAAGTCTTCGCCGGATATGATCAAATCAAATTGCCCAAGGTTGTTTTGTTCTAACAGGGATTCGACCTCTTTTCTAGACGCCCCACTCACCACAGCTTTTAAGCAATTCTCACAATTGAGTGATTCAATTAATTCTTTTACCCCAGTAAAAGCTCTTGCTCTTTGGAGCTCTTCAAATAATTCTTTTTTCCGATTACTGATACCTTCTACAAGTTTCTCATCAGGCGATTTGAGATTGTTTCTTTTGAAAATTTCTTTGATAAGTTCAGGGCCTGGCCTCCCCTCAAGTAAGAACACGTCTCTTTTGTCAATCTCAAGCTTAACTATTTCTCTAAATGCAATTTGAAACGCCTCTGCATGAAATGGCATTGCATCTATTAATACGCCATCCATGTCAAATAAAATCCCTTTCAACTTTAACGAATGAATCCCTGTTCAATAATATAAAGTAGAGAGAATCATAGATTGTACCCTGATCTGGCTCTTTTGGATCAGTAAAGGACTATTCGTAACGGCATATTATATAAAGAATAGATATCTTAATGAAATGATTTAGAATTGACAATTGTCATATTACTCCTGTATAAAACATTCGTTGTATCTTGATAGATAAAGTACAGCAGAAAAAGTTTTCATCCTTTGAATATATAGTAACCCAGCAAATAGATAGTATGAAACAATTCGATTTCTTTACCAACAATAGAATTATAATAAAAGGCAGTCCGTTGGATTATAATTTCTTTAAAGAGAACTTGGAGTTAAATACTAGGGCCAAACACATGATCAAATACATACCCAAAATTGATCTTATAATTGCTAAAATAATACTAATATCATGGTATTAACAGTCTATAGTTACTATCATTCCTGTAATACAGTATTGATTATTTCTCTCAATGCTGCAATTTTGACCGGCTTTTGAACTATTTCATTTATCTTGGCAATCTTATAAGTCTCACTGACCACTAAATCATCAACATTAAATGCTGTTATCAGAATGATTTTGATCTTATCATTAAATTTTCTGATTTCAGCAGCGAGCTCTATTCCTGACATTTCTGGCATCCTTAGATCAGTAAGTATCAGTGAAAACTCTTTAGTACTCTGCTTAATGAATTCTAGTGCAACCAACGGATCTGTGAAGGACACTGCATCATAGCCCATCCTTTCTAAAAAGGCCTTAAATAATGAAGCCAGTTCCTTTTCGTCTTCAACTATAATAATAGACGAAGATCCCGACATATTGAATATTTCAATCAGTGAATATTTAACCGTTTACAAAATGGATAATAACCAAGAAATTGTTTTCAGACACGCGAGTTCAATACAATATGGCATAAGATTTACTCTAGTTGTCAAAAGATCCAAAAAGTATATGCAACACACACATACAAAAAAAATTCTAAGCTTTATCATATCTGGTTAGTGCAAATTTTATTTGACATGTCAATAACAACTTATTTTTTTCAATGATACTAAATTACTTTACAAAACTAAGAACATTAAAAAGCCCTTCTCTGTTAACTAATGAAGTTCAAAAATTATTTTAATTATATAAATCTCTAATCCACTGGCAAACTAAAAGAAAAAGTTGCCCCGCCCTTACTGATCACAATTTCCTGCCCTATTCTGTACCCATAACATACCATCGAGGCTTCTATGATTTATTTGGCCAAATACAGCCCAAAACCCATTCCATGGGTTGATAGGCTACCGTATTTTTGTGAATAGTGTGGGTATTATTCCATTATCGATACCTTGGTTAGAATCCTCAACGATAATTATAGCATATCGCTTAATTTTCTATCTCTCCCCTGTTCGTCTATTCGTATATGGATTCGAATTATTCGTGGTAATAGATGACATCAAATATTATTGTACCAAAATCATTCTCAGTCATATCGTTTGTCTTTTCTGGGTAGTAAGGTATTACTTTTGAGCTGGACATGATAACCGATACAATATAATATTTTCATTCTGTTTAATATCATTGATAGTAACTGATCATATTTTTTTGTAACCGATTTTAAAGAATTATTTAGTAGATTGGTAACTACCTGATATGTTTTGAGCCTGTCAATATTAACCATTAAAATTTCTTTAGAGGGTATAAATTTAATGGTAACCGATTGGGGAACGCTATTAGAAAGGGAAGTTTTTTTATCCACAATAGTTTCCTTTGAAAGTCTATTGTTCATGTCCGCCGTATTCAAAAAAGCAGAGCGGTACTCATCAATTATATCATCTATTTCTTGATTAATTTCTACGGATACCCTGTTTGGAACTAAGCTTCTACTTTCAATTTTAGCTATATCCATTATCTTTTCAATCAATGACTGAAGTCTAAAGGCATTCTTCTGTATCAGAGACATATATCCCCCGTTCTGCAAATCAAAATCCCTGTAATGAGCCTCCTCAATTATCATTTCAACATATCCTAGAATGGTTTGTAACGGTGTCCTTAAATCATGGGCGGTAATGCTTAGTAAATCTTTTTGAGATATTAGCTTTGAGTTGCTCGTTCTCATCTTCCAAAAACTTTAGTTCAGAAAGCAATCGTTCTATTATTTCATTAATTTTATTTTCAATCTCGTCAGAATTTTTCATACATTGCCCCTGCGGTTTTACCTATCCGTCAAATTTTTTTGCGATACCATTACCGTCCGACAGATATTCTATTACTTTAATATTTAATTTTAAATTCGCTTTCTCCGGTTATCGATTATCAGCAGTAATATCATAAATTCTAGTATATAACAAAGCATAAATAAGAGAACCCAATTTATATCACATCTCAAAAGTCATACCAGCGTTTTTAAAATATTTTGGAATGCATTTATTTTATATTATTGTGAGGTAGGTTTGGATACCAGTAGGGAGACTTTACAATTGTGTTACCAAAATGAACCTTTAACTATTATCTCACTGGATTGGTTCACTCCAAATATAAAAGAATCTCACTAGTGGTTAGTTTCTCTGTCAATTTCTTGCGCTCTATTTTGAATAACAAGTTTATTCCATCATGGCTTGAAAAATAGAAGTGACTGCTACCGTTATAAGAGATCAGTTCGTATTCAATTAAGTAAAACAAATATTTTTTGATTAATTCATCTGAGATTGGTAATAATCTTTGAATATTCAAACAAATCTTCTGAATTGATGCTCCTTTCAAGCACATCAACAAGATAGGCTGGAAGATAACAGCCTGCATGACCAAAATATTTTGAGTTCTCTCTTCATCTTTAATTAGTTTCATTACTATATCCCACTGCGATTTTTTCTCTGTACTTGCTCAGAATATATCCTCGATATAAAGAAACTATCATAGAAAGGAACTTTCACACTTTCGAAACCACTATAGTGGCTCAATCTTTCACATGGGTGATCCAGCCCTCCTAATGATACTGGGCACATTTTAGACAAACTGCTATTATCTAAATTGATCTTGACCTGTTTAAAAATTCTAGCGTAACATTCTATATAAGGAGTGATCCGTGCTTCGACCTAGTGCCATCTTCATAGTACCCTCGAAGCAATGATTCGTCGTTGACCCTACTCCCTGTAAGGCAATCCACCCATTTGTTCACTTTCTGTCAAATAAATGGTTCATAATTACCATTAACGGGAAAGAGATTGAAATGTTCGAATAAATATCAATTTGTTTAACAGGTCATGATCGGATAGTTAAATTTTGTGGGTGGATTCTAAATAAACCAGGCAAAATTCCGATAGGTTCCCTATCAACCGATACAGTTATGTTATTTTGAATTTCAGTTATCCACATTCCTGTCTGAGACTGACTATAATAGATATCGTTCTCATTTGTAATGGCCTCATCACCCCTTTTTATATTTATTAATTTCTGTAGGATTTTGAAACTGTCCGAATTTTTTATTACTATTGTATCAAGTAGTCCATCTGTCATGTCCGCCTTAGTTGCAACCTGGAATCCACCCCCCAAATAACTGCCATTAGATACCATGCCCATGGTCATTTTTGTCAAAAGCCTATTACTTGTACTTTTGCTTTCAAGTGACCCTTCAATTAATTCACATATATTGCTTTTATAAGTAGGTAGAGTTGCAATTATTCCAGTAACAGTAGAAAGTAGTCGGCTACTAATTTGATTTCTTACCAGTTTAGATTTTTCGATAATTTCTGCACCTAATCCTATCTCAGCAGCATTAAGGAATAATCTGAATTCAGATTTCGAATCTTTTTCGTTGTTAGCCATTACTATTCCAGCAATAACATCAATCTTTTTAAAATTACTAGATGCTGAAAGGTGCTTGCAACATTCCTCAAAATCCGGGGGTAAACCCAGGGACCTAATCAGTACATTGCGCGTTCCTCCTGGAAGTATTGTCAAAATAGCATCTGGATTAATGGGTTAAACATCAGTAATTGATAACAAATCATCATGCTGGATATTTTTAAAATCTACAGAGTCAAGGTTTCTGTTAATATCTTCTTTGAAAAATCCATTTGTAACTTCATTAATAATTCCGTCACCCCCTATGGGTATTATGTGTGTGGATCCTTTTTGTAAATGATTTCGAGCGAGCAGTGTTCCATCGCCTGCTTTCTCTGTGAACACAATTTTCAAGTCATTACCAAAATATTTGTCTAATATTTGTTCAACGGACTCCCAATTTTTTCCTGTTTGTCCACCCTTGGAATTTGGGTTAACTATAACAATAGAATAATCTGGCATGTGAGGTAACTAAGATTAAACAGTAGGGGTCATTACATATAAATTAAACAACGTGTATGGGTTCTATTAATAAGAACCTACATTTACTAAAGTTTTAATTCTCCGAGTCGAATTCTCAGTATTACTATAATTCTTGCAATGATTATTGAAGGATAGGTGTTAGATTAGTTTTCTGGGTTAATCTCACCAATTAGCTTTGAGGATTCAATTACACTTTTAATCTGTAAATCGTCGCTACCTGAGATGATCTTAGACACAGTAGGTTTTGCCTCCTTTCCTAATATCATGGCCTCCTTACCCTTCCGCATTAATACAACCGTAATGTTATTTTCTGTCAATTTATGTGCAAAATTCTTGGCTAAATCCAACTGCAGTTGAAAAGTTGAATCTTTATCGGTCATGGAGTGAATAAATTCCTTGGCGCCATCCAGTTTTTCCAATATCTTATCTACCGAACTGTCGGTTTCTTTATCATCTGGTATGTTCTTATCTTTATGAGCATCGATACTACTTATTTTGAAGAGATCGAATAATTCAGGTTCTAGTATATCGATATCAATTTTGTTTGATTCATTATCTGAAGTCGCTACGATATCTATTGCTGGTTTATTCTGGATGTCAATATGTAATTCTCCACTCTTTACTGCTTTAACTGTTTTTACAAAAATATCAATCAAAGTATTACTGGAATTCTCAAATTTTTTATCGTCGATGTGAGTCAATCCAACCAAATCTCAATTATTTGTGCGGAGTCTTGTCAACCCGCGGTCCACACATTCCCGGTTGGATTCCATTAGTGGATAACATCATTGTTGCTATCATAGCCTTGAACGTCCACTTTACTCGACATTTCTTTACCTTTCTTCGAAGTTGCCATCATTTTTCTTATGAACTTCGGCTGAAATTCTGATCGTACCGTTCACAGTAAGCTTACCACCCCCAAGATGGCGTCCTTCAGGACCCTGGGCTGTGGGCATTTCTATATTGAGGTTATTAAATGAATACGTGATTATCGCACCTTTTCCAGTTAACTTTTCAACCAATTGTTCTACAAGGGTTGCACCCTCTTCTGATATCTTATGAGTTATCTTGTTTATGTTATTGTTTAATTGATTCATTTTTGATACGGTAATATAATTACATGAAACGTTATATATCGTATATATTTTGTTGCCCCGCTGTAAAGAATTAGGGTCACACACCCTCAAATCAGGAAGTAAATCTCTACCGGAGCAGTTAACCTATTGTTTCAATGGAGTAAGTTGTCACAAAATACTGCAGATGGTCTCAAAGTAGGCTAGAAAGCCTCAGAAACTTATTATTGTAGGAATGATCAACTAGGCGTATTTGGTAGTATTATCACATATTAAGGGTTCCTAGGGTAGGGCCTGATATGAAACATAGGGATATGGTTAATAGAAAAGTATCGACAAGAGCAACCTATTAAAATGACATTGGCGCCTTACTGATCTCCTTGTTACATTACCAATAAAAATTAGAATTACTATACATCTTTAGTAACATAGAGTATGGAATCAAAAAATAAGATTACCTCTTTGTCATTTCAAGTTCAACATAAAGTTAATTGAACCGTCAGCAAATTTGTCACCTTGTTGAATAAGAATTAGTTCAAAGAGAATGCAGTTCAAGACATTTACAGATAGTAATAGCACTAAAGCAAGAACTCGAATAATATTAAGTATTTAATTGGTCCCAGGGATTTAGGTTTAGTTTAATCTAATCAGTATCAATATCTGGCCTAACACATTGAGAAACTGATCTTGGAGTATTATATGCTATCCTTAGAAACAAAGAACTTTAATTGGATAACGTGAATTATTTTAATAGTTGATTCCTGAACATTGCTCTTTTGTATCAGAAGGCACTAAATGCCCCCTTCCACCTGAATTTATTATCGAGGTAGAAGATGAGACTGACAACAGTAAATTTATGATAGGATTAACCTGTTCTGATCACAGAGCCGTACTGGAGAGTAAATTTCATTTACTACAAAAAAATAACCCTATTCCTTCGGGTAAGATAAGATTGACAAATATAAGATTAATTCACACGGACTGTATCAAGGGCACCCAAGAAGATGAGGAAGAGGTTAAGATTAAAAGGCTAGATGTATGACTGGTAATACTATTATCTTAACAATAATGCCTTGTCTTCACGACCTTTCAGTACGTGAATTATATTAGAGGCAGCAATTTCCGACATTTTATTTCGAGTATCGAGACTCGCGCTACCTATATGTGGTAATAGAACCACATTATGCATTTTGAGTAATGGATTGTTACTCCGGATTGGTTCATCTTCAAAGACGTCTAGGCCCGCTCCTGCAATCAACTTCTCCTTCAAGCCACGAATCAAATCCCGTTCTTTAATAATTTTGCCCCTTGATATATTCACCAAATAAGCAGTATTTTTCATCATTTTTATCTTATCATAGTCTATTAAATGATAGCTGTCTTTGTTTAGCGTACAGCATATGACAATATAGTCCGATTCCGAAACAAGTCTTTGTAAATTGCAATATTCCAGTTTGTTGAAAAATTTTTCATTCCTAAAATCATTTTGATCAAAGTTCCTTTTTGTAAATAGTATTTCCATTCCAAACCCAACTGCACGCCTACAAATTGCTCTTCCGATTTTTCCTAACCCTATAACCCCTAATGTTTTGTGATGTAAATCCCGTCCAATCATTAGATCAGGATTCCAGCCATATTTCCATTTGCCTTTTCTTAGGTAGTTGTCAGCCTCAACTAATCTCCTGCCGAGACAAAGCAATAACCCAAGTCCTAAATCAGCCGTTGTTTCGGTAAGAATATCTCCAGTATAACCTATCTTTATTCCTCTTCTATGTGCTTCAGAGACCTCGATATGCTCGTAGCCCGTACTAAAAGTGCTTATTACTTTAAGTGATGGACCAGCGATGTCCATTATTTGATTGTCTATTTTGTCATTAAGAAAGCACAAAATTGCATCTACACCCTTCACTTTATTCATCAATTCCGGATATGGAAGGGGAGCCTTTTTTTGATTTATGATTATATCACATTGATTTTTTAAGATGTTCAGACCTACTTCTGGAATCGGTCTTGTTACCAATACAATCGGTTTATTCTTTTTTAACAAATATTGTCTATTGGATTACTGCTATATTATTTGTTAATTCTGTAAGTATCCTCAGGAAAAAATCAATGTATGATGTTGTGGTTAATATAGAGGATCTATAGTTTATTTAACCAAATTCTGCATTTCAATCTTTAAACCTGGGTTAGATATAATATCCTAGACTTCCAAACTTCCAAATTTATCACTATTAATCCATATTGACCTATACTACATCAGTATTAGATACTACTATAATATCAAAAGGACAAATAAATCAATTTGTATATCTAAAACCTTGAACGCTCCTAGATATTGTTTTAAGAGGGAATTATTGAAACTCGGCTGAATGATGGAGAGAGTGTAACTGCAAGTTCTAAATCCATAAAAGCAGAAATAATATATTTAATTTTACAAGTATATTTTTATAGACTGCTGGTTAATAAAATTCATGCAAGACCATTCTACTGATGTGCGAAAGAATGGAATGAATTCAATTAGCAGCAGTAAAAAGATGAAGGTTCGAAAAAAGATCGAGAGTAAGAATGACCATGATAATTTAGAGGCACCTCATATTGAAAAAAATTCCATGGAATCATCAGAAAACTTATTTGCAAACATAGTTGGATATGATGACATTAAAAAAATTTTTAATTATGCATTTAATTCATCATTGCCCGTCCATATATTACTAGTGGGTCCCCCTGGATCAGCTAAAACGCTATTCTTGATGGACTGTATGAAACTTCCACGTTCCTATTTTACATTGGGTAGTCATAGCACAAAAGCCGGAATGTTGGATTACTTATTCAATAACAGACCAAAAAATCTAATAATTGATGAAATTGAATATATGGCAATCAAGGATCAGGCAGCCTTGTTGAGTTTAATGGAAACTGGAATATTAAGTGAAACCAAGTATGAAAAAACTCGAAAATCAATCATGAGGACATGGGTTTTTGCATCGTGCAATGACGAAAAAAAACTTTTAACCCCACTGTTATCACGTTTCTTTGTCCTTTACTTTAAGAAATATGATTACAATACATTTGAAAAGATATCAAACCATATTTTAGTAAGTGAGTGTAATATTGATTTTGAAATCTCAACTCTGATTGCTCAGTTAGTTTGGAATAAACTAAAATCCAGAGATATAAGGGATTGTATCAAAATAGGTCGAATTTGTAATAATAAAAAAGATGTTTATATGATAGTAGAGACTCTAAAGCGGTATGATAGTACAAATGCTGGTAACATTAAGAATATTTAGTCGAAAATATTTGTCATCTTTCTATTTGAATTTCATGGCGATCTTCTATATCTGTAAACTAAGTGAAATAATTTAGTGTTCCTATTTTTAAATCAAGCATAAAAAAATGAAAATTTTTATCTGTGGGCCAACCTTGTATGAAAAAAGCCACTTGGGACATGCCAGAATCTTTATTTTTTTTAGTTTTTTGATTAATTATTACAAGTATTTGGGACAATGTCCTATTGCTGTCGTACAATTGACTGATATTGATCCAAAAATATTTGCTAAAATGAGGACATATGATAGTAATGTTTCACTTGATAATATAGCCTCGCATCATCTGAACCAACTAACCAAGGATTTACAAAAATTACAAGTTATTAACAATTTCACGTTCACCCGAGTGTCTAATTTCCAGGTTCAAATGATGAACCAAATAATAAGCTTACTTACACTCAACAAGGCTTACTCTTATGGAGGTAATGTTTATCTTAAAATAGATTCAGATATCCAGAGTCCTTTTGGTTTCACAACTGAAGAGTTGGACAATATGCCAATTGATATCTCGCCAGGTAAACTAGATCAAAAAGATATAATGCTTTGGAATGCGGAGAATTTTTATGATCTCTCTGTAAGGGGCGATGAGCGCCCTGAATTCTATTTTAAGAACTTAGCCAGCGGAATTCCCGGATGGCACTATCAAGATTTTCAAATCATAAAATCTGTTTTCAATAATTACTACGATATACATGGTGGGGCAGAAGAGTTGGTATATCCTCACCACGAATTCGTTTTCAAAATTTCTCGTCAAATGCAGCGGATTACCCACCAAAATGAAAAAAAACCAAGGTGGATTCATGTAGGTATTTTGAAGATCAAGTCTAAGAAGATGTCAAATTCTAGAGGCAATGCCATCACTATCAGTGATTTTCTAAATAAATATTCTCCAAATTCTCTCAAACTCCTTTTCTTGGGTGAGAGCTATGACAAAGACTTTAGTTTTCATGAAAAAAAATTGAAAAACGCTATTCTTATAGATAATGAAATTTCATCATATTTCATATCGGAATTTGTCAAAAACGGAAAATTAACAGAATCAGTGACCAAATCCGATACACAAAAATTTTCCAAGTTTATGAGAATCTTGAATAATAATTATGACACAAAATCAGCAATGAGTTATATCATAAAGTGTATAAGAGATCTAGAAAATGTTAGTAACATAAAGAAGATGACTGATTTACTTGGATTGCAGTATCATTGAGAAACTGAAATCGAATGAACTTGAATTCTGTAAGAATTGGAGTAATAAGACAATCGACTTAAATGATTCCTTCTGTGTTTTATCTAACCGAGATCTAAAAGGCGACTATTTTCTTAACCGAGTCATTTTAACAAATGTAATCGGGGTCTCTAATAGGGATGAGAGGAAAATAACATCAGTTGTATCAAAACTAAAAGAAATTTCCAAACAACAAGTAATTGATGCTTATGTTCATATCGATGATAACTTTTCATCCTTTAAGTCAATACTTGAGAAGAACGGCTTAAGAGAAATTGATAAATTGGCAGGATTAGTCAATGTCGTTGAAGATCAAAAATCCTTTTCATTAAATGAATTTGAAATACAAAAACCACTCTCTAAAGAAGAAACATATGAGTTGCTCAGCTTTACAGATAAATTAGATGATTGGCTAAATGTTTATTCGTCGGCATTTGGGATCGACATGGCAAAAAGAGCTACTATACGGGCTATTCTTCAAAAAGAGAATTTTAGAGACAGTAAATTTATTTTGTATAAACAAAAATCCGACTATAATAGAAACCGGCAAAATTTAAAACCAATAGGATGTTGCTTACTTTTTCCAACAAATGAAGCCCTGGGCGTGTACTGTTTAGGTACCGATCCGAGGTATCGAAATAGGGGCATCGCTTCGAGCATCATAGATTATGCAATAACGTATGCCAAAATGAATGGGTTTGATTTTATAGGACTTCAGGCACTGCATAGTGACCGCATACAAGGATTTTATCAAAGACGACATTTCAAAAAAGTTTATACCAATACTATCTATTCTCTCCCTTGCAGGTAGATTTATTATGTCATTTGACCCATTTATTAAAAATCTATTGACATTTCTTGAACGTATACAGGATGATCTAATTTTTCCAGTATTCGTTTATGAAGACGAGCACGCTTACCATCAAAGCTTAAATTCTGGATATATGAATAACTCAAAGGTATTTTCAAAGAATTTAACCATTAGGTTTGAAGAGTTGGCTAAGCTAAAAATCTCCAATTTGTTGTTATTTGGGATTCCAAAAAAAAGAAACAGCTTGGGTAGTGAAGCTTATAATAAAAATGGTGTGATTCAACGGGCGATCCAAACAATAAAAAAAACTTTTGATAAGAAATTTAACATACTATCAGACGTATGTATATGCCAATACAACACAACCGGTCATTGTGGTGTTACAAATGGGTTCATAGAGACTACTAAACAACAAAAGCGTGAAATGACAATAGATAATGACAAGACTCTAAATATCCTGGGAAAAATTTCATTGAGTCACTGCGAGAGTGGAGCCGATTTCATAGCCCCATCATCTATGATGGATGGTCAAATCTTGTACCTTTCAAATTTGTTAGACCGGAATGGGTTCAAAAAAGTGAAGATTATGAGTTATTCTGCTAAACAAAATTCTTGTTTATACTCGCCATTTCGTAATTATAATTATCTTAATTCTAACTTCATAGATAAATCAAGTTACCAAAGTAATTTCAATAATCCTAGGGAGTCAATACGAGAAATTTTGTATGATGTAAAGGAGGGTTCAGACTGGGTAATGATAAAACCTTCGTTATGGTATATGGATTTGGTAAGGTTGACTAAAAACCTAATAGACGTCCCTTTAGTGGTTCAAAATGTCTCAGGCGAGTATGCATTATTAAAAGCAGGGTCAAAAATAGACCCGATTGACCAACGCCAATGGATAATTCAATATCTCAAAAGTTTAAAAAGGGCTGGTGCCGATAAAATAATTTCTTATTTAATGCTTGATTTGTTTGTTGAATTTGATAAACGCCTATATCATGAATTTGAATTCTGATTCTGATTGAATATTTCTGGGTAAGAGATCATCTGACCACTTGTAGAATCGATATAATATTTTGTATCATTTGCCATAATTTCCCAGCCATAATGGATACCGCCAGTTAGGGGTTCAACGGTATTGCCTAGTATCTTACCTAATTCGTGAGTTTCTTGATCTGCTTGATGTATAGTCCCATCAGCTTTTACCATTACATATTTCGATGTAAATTTCCCATCCAGATCTTCAAAAGTAATATTCCTCAATTGATCTAGAGAATGATTAAACACGTCGTGTAGAATTATGATATAAGCTTCTTCTGGAATGAGTCTTCCGGAGGTGGAGTTGGGCTGACTTATTGAGTAGCTTAGTACCCAGTACATCGCCAAAGTAAATCCAATAGATAAAAGAATTATGAATATTACTTTATTGTGGGCAAGATCAAGCTTCATTAAGATATTTTATTGACAAAAAAACACTATATAATCATTGATTTATGGCTTGACGATTAGATTATATATCAATTCTTTTAAAAACTACATATCCCGCGGTAGCTCAGCCTGGTAGAGCTTTCGGCTGTAGTTGTTGGCATAATATTGCTAATCGTACATCAGCCTATCAGGCTTACATTCAACAGTAACCGAAGAGTCGCAGGCTCAATCAAAAAATAAGAGATTATTTTTTGGAGTAAATCCTGCTCGCGGGATACAAACTAATAAAAAAATTTTATTCATTAACTGGGATTTATTATGGCACGACCAATGATTTTACCATTCTTCAAATCGTGTAAGGCTTCATTTACCTGGTCGAGAGAGAATCTTCTATCTAAGATTGTGCGTACCTTTCCGCTGGATGCAAGGTCCACTAATTCTGTCAAATCTTGAAAAGTTCCAGTGTAAGCTCCTGTCAATGTATACCCTCGCAAAGGAATCATTGGTAAATTCAGTTCCATTGAACCACCAAATAATCCAACCATAATCATTTTACCACGCTTTCGCAGCATATTAATTGAGTTTACAGACGTAATGTTGTTATTTACAAAGTCTATGACGACATCTGTTCCAGAACCACCGGTAAGATCGTTGACCTCTTTTACGACATCTTGCTTCTCTTTGGTGTTGATAATATTATTTGCACCAAGCTTTTTTGCCTCTGCCAATTTTTGGTCATTGACATCGATAATAGTTATTCTTGATTTGGATATAGCGTTAGCGACTTGCACAGCCATAAGCCCTAGTCCACCTGCACCTACTATTACAATGTTATGCTTATCTTCTAAACCCGGAATTGGTTTTGCTTTTTTTACTGCATTGTACGCTGTCAACCCGGAGCAGGCCAGTGAGGATGCTGAATCAAACTCAAGACGATCAAGTTTTATCAAAAACTTTGAATCTGGAATCAAAACATATTGAGCATATCCACCATTTTGATAAATTCCAAGGGTTCTTGGACTATCACATAGATTTTGTTCACCAGATAAGCAGGCGGGACAGGTCCCTTCACCCAGCCATGGATAAACTAATACCCTGTCACCAACATTAAAATTAGTTACACTGTTACCTGCTTCTTCTATTGTTCCAGATATTTCATGGCCGGGTATAAGAGGAAACTTAACCCCTCTGTCCTCAACCTTCATAAAGACGCCTTTGGGTCCTGCATATCCGCCCTCCCATAAATGAAGATCGCTATGACATACACCAGATGCAACGACTCTGACCAAAACTTGATTCCCTTCAGGTTTGGGTTTTTCTACTTCATTAATTACTAATGGTTCATTTGTTTTAATAATTTGAGCCCCTTTCATATCAAAATCAAGGTCCCACATGTTTAATTATCTTTGCTAACGAAAAATGTATTCAAAGGAATATATTAATTCAAATTCCAAAACTTTTGATGTCAATGATGACGACGAAGAGCCGTCTGAAATTACATGGTGACGAGGATTATGAGTACTGAGACATCAAACCTTTTATAGAATGCATATTCTCGATGTTTTTCTAACCTGATCACTAGATGCAAATAGGATTCAAGTATACAATTATTGCAACAATACTTGCTATACGGGTCGGCAATTTAGATTACTTCAACAAAGGTTTGTGCGACCATTATAGCATATTTTTAGCAATATTGGATGTGAATCTCTATGTTTGATAAGTTATTTCTCTAGGTGCTGAATAATATTATTTTGTGAAGCTATCGAGATATGGGCTGTAAAATTATATACGGTGAAAGTTCATGGTAAATCAAATTTAATGAACTCAATACAACGGTTCCTACTATGTTCGATATATAGCAATAATTTGGTTGATAACCGACTTCCTATTCCCATATTGCCATATTTAATGAAAAAATTGGAACTCGATGTGACTTTCTACAAAAATCAATTAGCAGAACTTGAAAAAGTTGGATTAATAGTTACAAAACAAGATAAACCAGATTCCGAAATAAGCTTAAGCAATATGACTTGCACACTTACGAACTTGGGTCGTGCACAGATTAAAGTTGTGCTTGTGGGCGGGGTGTTTGATCTACTTCATGTTGGCCATATTCATACACTAAAATCTGCAAAATTATTGGGGGATGTCCTAATTATTGTAGTTGCTACAGACTCCACAGTTAGCAACTTGAAAAAAAATCGCAAGATTTACCATGATGAAAAAAGCAGGTTAGAGTTAGTTTCATCTATAAAATTTGTAGATAAAGCCGTCATTGGAAGAAAAAAATCGATATATGATACGGTCGAATTCGTGAGGCCAGACGTCATTGCTTTAGGGTATGATCAAATTCATGATGAAATAGCGATGAAAAAGAACTGTTTTGATCGAGGCCTGAATCTAGATGTTGTCAGACTGTCTTCCCCAATTCCAGAACTCAAAAGTTCTCTAATTAAAAGCGAACTGGGAAACTCTTTTTATGATCTTTAAGTGTCCCCTACAGACTCTTTAATCTTTATCACAACATTATCTCCATTTTTGAGATTGGATGATTCTTTTATGTTCAAAGGGCCGATGACCTCTATTAGGTTGTTATTATGATGGGTCCTTTCCAATAAAAGAACGTGAACATCATTTGAAATATCAGGTGGTTGCGATTCGATCCCGTCAATAGAGAGTTTGGATTCTTGAGCTATTGTAGCAGGATAGCATCTCACCCAGCCAAAGGTTCTATCTGAATTTTTGAACCCGTCAATGTAAATAGAGGGGTAATTTATCAGATCTTTTCTTGAATTCACGTAATTCTTATCCTCGATCTTTACATTAAGCGTTCCAGGGAATGGCTCATAACCCAATTTAAGTTGGAACTGTTTCTTGTAACCCTCTAGGGACATATAATAAGCGCCTTCTCCCATCCCTGTAACGATCTTCCCCTTAAAAAGCACAGGCTTAATATGGGATTTCTCCATAGATATTTTTAATAAATTATAAATATTCTGTAATATTTCAAAACCGGTTTCTGTCAGTTTCATTCCAAATTTCTTTTTGTTCTTTATCCTTTCTATTAGGTTTTCTTTCTCTAGGTCAATCAGTATTTTCGAAGCTGTTTGTTGGGATCTATTAATTAAACGACTTATTTGTGTACTCGTAATTTCTAAATAAATGTCCTTACCTCCATTCGACAGCAAATGTATCATTACTAAAAAATGAAAATAGTTAAAGTTTGAGTGATCTTTAACCATCATATGCAATTATCTGCTACTGATAGGCTGACTAATTAAACCCATATCTGAAAATGTTTGAACACGAACATCCGGGGTTAACTTTTTCAAATTGCTGGTTCTATGACCTATTATGTACTTTATACCCGATTTATTTGCAGCCTCAACGAGCCTAGGAGTAACGATGCCGTCTAATATAAGTAAATTTCCGTCCTTTAGGTCAGATATTTTCTTCATTATTTCAGATATGGGAATTTTAACTATCTTTTTCATTGACTTATCAAAAATCATTGCACCTAAAGTTTCATTTATTTCCTGAAATACTTGCTTCACAATGGAAATAACTTCTTCATCTTCTTTAGAAGTCATGTTATCTGGGCTTTGCCTTTGGTTGCTATTATCATAATTATCATGCTTGTTTAAGCTTTGAGTTGTAAAATCCCTATCATATGGGAATGCGCTATTTTGGTCTTGATTATTTGACTGATCCTGGTTATGATCAACTCTACGATGATTCCTGATCTGTTGTACATTCGATGGAACGGCGTTAGTGTCGTTGATTTTGTCTTTCATAAGTTGTTCAGCGTCCTTCAATATTTCTGAAATCTCCAGTGGAGTGCACTCCTCTACCTCTCTTCCCGCAGGAGCTCTGTATACTTTTTCTATATCTACCAGCCCTTGTAACTCCTTTAGTATCAAATCTCCAGCGCGATCGCCATCGATAAATGCAACAGTCTTTTTACCCTGTGTCAATTTTAAAATAGTCTCGTCAATTTTTGCCCCTTCGATCGCGATTGAATTATCATATCCCGCTCTTAAGAGATTAATAACATCTGCACGACCCTCTACAAGTATTATCCAATCGCTGTCAAAAACGCCGACACCACATGCTAGTTGTGCCTTTCCAAATGTTGTTAATCTGCCTGGCTTGCTGGCATCGTACACATCCTTTAACATTTCTTCTCCTTCACTAATGGTTTTGGTGGCCCATTCTTGAACAATTTTTTTGGCCCTGTCAACGATTACTTTCTTCTTTATCGCTCTAATATCGTCAATTCCAACCAAAAAAAATTTTGCCTGGAAAGGTCCTACTTTATCAATACTTTCAATAGCCGCAGCAATTAAAGCAGCAGTAGAGATATCAGTACTCATGGGAATCAAGGCATCTCCTCGTGCTGAGTTGGATTTTGTATCCACGTTTACTTCAATTCTACCAACTTTCGAAACCTTCTGTAATTCATTTAAGTTCATCTCTGGGCCTAACAAACCCTCAGTTTGGCCAAATATTGCGCCAATAATATCGGCCTTCTCGACCAGTCCATCAACATCGAATTTTAGCTTGACATGATATTTTACAATACCAGTATTTGGCATTTTTATTATTTCATTATTAATTTTATTTGTCATATTTCACTGATTATCATATCTATAATGGCTTACCTTGATTAAGTTTTTTGTTTTAAAATTTTTCTGCCTTTCTTTACACTTTCAACTGTTTATATAATAAGTATCCTATAGACCTTGAAATAACTCAATGAAAATGCTTTTTTTAATTATCTAGCATACTGTTGTAGAATGATTTTAATTCCTCAACGGTCCGTATTTTCCCTTGTGTAATTTTTATTATTTTATTTCTGTAATAATTATCTATATACCTTTGATTTAATAAATGGGAAATTTTTCTAGTCATTCTTTCACCACTATGATCCAAATCTAAAAGCAAAATTAATTTCTTATATTTAGTTCTAAAATCATCTACCAAATCAACAATATTCTTATAATTATGATAGATTCGTATGTTTCCAGCACAGCCCAAATATGATAATGCTTCCAAATCTCTTTTGCCTTCTACCAAAATCAATGAATCTTTAGTGGATTCGTTGTTAATCTGATTTACAAATTCTCTTAATTCTCTAACTTTCTCCAGGCGATGGGTTTTATCCATTACTCCATTCTATTTTATTTACGAGCCTACTCTCTTCATTTTGGATCCGCATTTTGGACATGAAGATTGATTATGTTTTGTTCCACAGCTCATACAATAATAGCTCACGGAACTACCATTTCCACCAAATACAGAGCCTGCCATCCCCATCTTCTTCATGGCTCTATTTCTAATGTAATAACTAAGCAAAATGAAAACTACTATTATTACCGGTAAAGATAACGGAAAGGGTAGCAAGAACGAGATCGCAAGACTTATTCCTAAGGATATACCAATCCACAATAATTGTTGTGACAAGAATTGTTTGTTATTATCTATCACTATATCTCAGTGTTATATTTAAGAAACATTATATATAAAATGTTTCCCATAGTAAATAAAGTCAGAAATTTAGCTATATTCTGTGTAATATTTATACCTCTTCTCTACTTCCTTATTCTTTCCTTCACGAACTATGTCAATTTCTTTTTTTAATAGATTCTTAGTATACTCTTTGAATTTAATTCCCTCTTCTGTATCTGGAAATTTGCTTAGTGAAAATTCAAATAGCTGCATAAAGTCAATAACTAAATCTCTAAATTCCTCTTTCGAGGGTCTTTTGTTATTGTTGACCTTGAGCATGGAGACTGCTAGTTGTGAAGCATATATTTTTGCTATATCTTCAGCTAATCTGTCAACTTCAAAGTAATCAGCCACCAAGTAACCGGACTTAGATAATTAATAAATTTTATGAGGTGGTTTTGATTCGCTAAATAGAAAGATAGAAATGTGAATGATTTCTAAAAAAGTTATTATGCCAATTACCGATGTAACAAAAAGAACTATTGCCCAGCAGCGTCGATTGTTTTTCAAAATCTGTTTTAATTGCGGAGCAAAAAATCCAATAGGCGGAACTAGATGTAGAAAGTGTCACGGCAGTCAGATGCGATTAAAGAACAGAACCCTAGGTGCAAAGAAATAATCTAGTGGATGGCATATGGTATTGTAATTTTTTCAATTCTAAATAAGAAAACTTTAATTATCTTTTTTGATTCCTACACTTTGAGATCACAAATAATATGAAGTATCCAAAGGTTGTTCTTACCGCTGATAGAACATTAATGTCTCCCTATCGAGGAATTTCACTTGCATCATTTTTTGGATGTGCTCCTGCACTGGATCCAAACCGTAGTCATGATTCTATTTGGTATAAAATATTAGGAAATCAAGTAACTCCTAAATTGCTTTTTGATTTTATTTGTAACCCGATTGCTAATTCTAACGGATTGGCCGATTACGCACCATATGGCTTGAGAAAAGTTGAAGCCGCCTTATTGAGGGACGGATATGCGAAGGAGGATGTAGTTGTTGCTCATCCCGATTATATTGATAAATTTATTGGTCCACAAACTGAATTCGTAGGTACTTATGAAATGGACCCGCTAGGGATGGGCCCTGTTACAATGACGTTTACTTATGGGAGGAAACAAATGTCATACGCTGAATTTTATAACCGAGATCTTCATCATCGAATTAATGCTGCCAAACAAAGGAATGGAAGCAAGGCCAAAGTGGTTGTTGGGGCCTCCGGTACGTGGCAGTATAATTATGACCCAGCCAAAATTGAAGAATATGGGTTGTACGCAATCGTCGAGGGAGATTTGGGAGGCATTGGACCTGAACTCGACGGCGTAGGCGGGAGGTTCTTTGACGCTATGATCAATAATGAGTTGGAAACCGCTAATCCCTTTAAGAAATCTGAGTTTAAAGTCGAAATCAAAGAATTTGATAGAAACGGTAGGAAATATCATGGTAGGTTTGTTCATTATTCCAGAGAACCAAGTGTAGCTGAAATTCCGGATATAGTTAATCCCAGTATGCACGGAATGGTTGAGGTAATGAGAGGATGCGGGAGAGGATGCAAATTTTGCGATGTTACACTTCGACCTTTACGCTATTATCCAGTAGAAAAAGTACAAAGAGAAATCCGAATCAATATGAAATATGGCGGATTAAAAAATGCTTGGATCCATAGCGATGATATCTTTGTTTATGGTCTTAATCCAAGGACGACCAAAAATATGCAGCCTAATAGGGAAGCAATTGAAGAACTATTCAAGGGGATCATGGAAACAGGGGTAGAACATACCAATCCTACACATGGAACATTAGCTGGTGCCATTGCAGATGAAAAACTTATACCCAATCTTTCCCGGATAATCAAAGCTGGACCTACTAATCATATTGGTGTTCAATGTGGATTAGAAACGGGCAGCATTCGATTAATTGGGAAATACGCCGACAGGAAGTTAGCCCCCTTTAGACCATCTGAGTGGCATTGGGTTGTAAAGGAAGGTGTAAAAACACTAAATGAAAATTACTGGGTACCCGCATTTACCCTTATCATGGGATTAGATAACAATGAAACTGCTGAGGATAGCTGGGATACCATCCAACTTATACATCAGTTAGAAAAAGAACAACCTGATTCTAAATTCACCGTAACGCCATTGACTTTTGTTCCAATTGGTCTGTTAGAAAAGTCCGACTTTTTTGACATAGGTAACACAATGGATCCAGCAAAATTGGGAGTGATGTATAAAACATGGCAACACAACTTCAAATATGCAATTCACAAATTCATGCATAAAGTTGGCCAAAATGATCCAGTGAAGAAATTCTTCTTTGCATCACTTGCTAGGACATTAGGAGGTGTACCTCTAAATGCTATGGAAAAATATGCTCGTAAGAAGAGCCCTGAACATGAGAAAGTAATTGAAAAAATCAAGGCACAGTATGCATAAAGATATCTAATTAGTATTCTTTATCTCTAGTTCGCTTAAGAATAGTTCAATGTCTGAATAAATTGGACTAGATACTGATTTTTCCAATTTTTCTTTCATTATCTTATTTGAGAAAACAATAATTTGATATTTTTCCGTGGCATCCGTATTGACTAGAGCCGAGTGTAGAAATCTTATGGCCGTTTCGTTATGTGAAACCACTATAATACTGGTTTTTCCCTTTGCTCTTTTAGATAATTTATTGATATAACGTTGAAAATCTATATCAAAAAAGGGATCAATAAAGTTCTCAACATTTCCTATTATGGTAGAATTTAGGCCATCTTGCCTTGTCAATATATCAATCATTATGCAAATAGGTAATGATTCGTCGTCGCCAGATACTATTACAAGTAAGGGGTTACCGAACTTTCGATTATAACTATTATTGGTTTTAATAATGTTTCTCAATAATCTGAATGAGTCTGTAAGATTAGTAAGTAAGTGAATTTTTTCGGTCTTACCTATTTTCCCTCTATGATATAATTCCAGAATGGTATTTAAAACGGGGAAACAAACATCTGTAAAAATTTTTCTCAAATTGAGATTCCGGTTGATCAGACTTAGAACTATATTGTCTGTGAATTCCTTTTGGCCATTGATTAAGGATTCTATGATCTTTTGCTGAATCTCAAGGAAATTTTCATCTTTCAAATCTAAATTGATTATTCCAGGGTCTAAAAACCAAAAGTTTACCGAGCCAATTTTTTTTTTGTTTAGAATTTTTTGGAAATATAATATATCGAGATATTTGGATATAGTAATACGATTAGTTCCTAGTTTAATTGAAATTTCACTACTAGACATAGGATTATTATTTTGTAAGAGATCTATTACTCTTTTCTGAATATCCGATAAATCGTACTTCTTATACATTGGTTACAATGATTTGGTTGGAATCATTTAAAAAGAATTTTTTCGGTACTAGATTTTCAAACTTCAAAATTGCGATGCCAATTCATAAATCTTTTCGTACCAATTTTTTGACTTTACCACGCTACTAGATGCGAGTATCCCTTTTGAGCCCAATTCAACTGCGATTCTTACATCTTCCGATGAATTTATTCCGGCACCACAAATCAATTGGGATCGACTTGCCTCTAATTTTAAATGTTGAAACGAATCAGTTATTAAAGATGGCTTTTCTGCAGAAATAGATTTTTTGGTTCCGATTAATTCTGGGGGCTCTATGGCTACATAATCTGGCCCCATAGAACTAATATCTCTCAGTTCAGCCAAATTTTTGGCACAAACAATACTCAATAGACCTAACGAACGCAATCTGGGGATCAAATCTCTTATAATATTTTGATTTATTGGATGTTCACTATGATTGATTAGTGACCCAACTCCACCGACATCTTTAACAATCTCTGGAATTGAAAAACCCGTACTTGGACCTGGTTGTTGTACATCTACATGTTGTGCTATTACACTTAATTTTGTATTTTTTGCCAGCCATGCTAAAAGGACCTGGGGGGGCGACAGAATTATTTCAGTATCCGTCCTCTCGCTAACTCGTTCAGCTTCTTTTGTAAGTGATAAGGCCTTATCGCCTGAAATCTCTAGATAGTTTTTAAAATTTATTATGAGTGGTCCCTTTCTGTCAGACATTCTGGTTTTTGCTGGTTTATTTGAATTTTTCATTTAATTTAGCCATTCTGGCCTCATATCCTTTATTGTATTCTAATTCTTCAGGTACAAGTGTAGCTGGATGGATAAATCCTTGAACTCTCATCATCATTGCACGCTCAGATGCTAACCTACGCTGGTATTCCCAATCAGCTGTCCCAAATCCATCATGAGGACCTGTAAGCTTTCCGTTGTGCATACTAAACAACAAGCAAGAAACTATGGGGATGGAGTAATTCAAACTTGCTGCAGAGTTCAATGAAACGGGCATAAATGGCATGTGATGACTACCCCTAGTGTTGCCTGCTACAATATGAGGATCGTTAAAAGCGCTACCAGCTTCTTCTGTGGCGGGAAAATTCTTTTGGGTTCTTACGATTGCAATTGGATCATCTTTTCCCACATAGGTTCCTGCGATATTATGAAGCCTATCGGTGGAACTTGACACAATTTGTTCACGTTGGTGTGTTAACACGGAATGTACCACATATCTACCGGGATACATCAAAGCAGCCTCTAACTCTGGCTTATCATTCCATAATTTTAGATCGGCAATTTTGCCTGACATTACATCCATGATCCTAAATATTACACCTTCTGCCAACTCCTCATTAATGATCAACCCTGTATTGCTTCTTGCGTCGACAAACATTCTCCAAAAGGGAAAATTATAAGCCCCTGGCTCAGTTTTGTCTGCTGCAAATACACAAAATACTTCGCTAGGTCTTTCTTCCATTTCTATTTCGGCAACTCCTGGTCCCATCCCTTTTACATTCCCCGAGAATGAGTCCTTAAGCAAATCTTGCCCCGCGCCGTATAAACCCTGCTCTTTAGCAATTTTTGTCCCCTCAGTAAATGCATCCCAAGCAAGTTTGTGAATTTCTTTATTGTCTATGCCAAGTGTATGGGTCATCACAATGTGGATATCATCGCCGGTGTATCCTATGTAACTATCAATCAAAATTCCTTTTCCAGTTTTTAGCACAAAATCTTTAACAGTTTGAACCAATTTATCACTCGGTCTGGTATGTCCTCCGATTCCTCCAATGTCTGCTTTTATTGCTGAAACAGTGATCTTCATACTCAACTTGAATTCTACGAGGTTTAAAAATTTTTGTATCGCGCGATTTTATACTTGATTGATCGGTGATCATAAGATTTTGAACTAACAATTTTGTCCTTTGGTAAAAAAATAGGGGGATTTCCTGATTTGTTACTGTTATTTTTTTCCAATGACTAAACTATTCTATGATTAATATCGATATTTGTTGCCAAAAAAAGTAACCCATAAATATCCTTAATATTACTTTACTATCATGCGTGACGCAAATTTAATAAAAATAATGATCGAAGAGAGAGCTTTAGTGAAATTGATAAAGACTATCGGAGAGAAGGAGTATTCTACAAGAGATTTGTTGAAGAAATTGGGGGCTTATGGGTATGGTCATAAATTACTCATAAAAGCTGAGGAAAAAGGACTAGTTGAACGAAGTAACGTAAAAAACAAAACTTATAATAAATTAACTAAAGAAGGAAAGAAAATTATAAAATTAGCCAAGGAGATAGGAGTATAGCTTTATTAAAGGATTGACAAATCTTTTATTCTAAACATTTTTCACTTTTTTTATTTCACAAAGATTAAATTATTAATTATACTAGGGACGCGTGTTAATGAGCAAAGTAATTCTGGCTTTTTCGGGTGGATTAGATACGTCTGTTTGTGTAAAATATTTACAGAATCTTCATAAACTTGATGTAATCACGCTTACTGTTGATGTAGGTCAAAACGATGATTTTGACGAAATTGAAGGAATTTCGTCAGAACTAGGAGCCATAGACCATATTTATGTTGATTCAAAACACGAATTTGTTCACGACTATGTAACTCCCGCAATTAAGGCAAACGCACTTTATCAACAAAAATATCCACTTGCTACAGCATTAGCTCGACCGCTAATTGCTAGTAAAGCTGTTGATATGGCCAAAAAATATAATGCTACAGCTATATCTCATGGATGCACAGGGAAGGGTAACGATCAAGTTAGATTTGATCTTACAATTAGATCATTAAATCCTAATTTGAATATAATTGCTCCAATTAGAGATCTGAACCTTACAAGGGATAAGGAATTAAAATATGCCAATGAGACTGGAATTAAGATAAGCGAAATAGCTAAGAAATATAGTATTGATGAAAATCTATGGGGGCGGGCTATTGAAGGCGGACCCCTCGAGAATTTAGAGAACGAACCTTCTAATGATTCACTTAAGTACGTTCATCAGGACAATACCTCTACTGAATATATAACGATCGGATTCGAAAAAGGAATACCTATTTCTATGAACGATCAAAAAATGGACTTAGAAAAGCTGATCACTGAACTCAATAATATTGCGGGATCACATGGAGTTGGCATAATTGACCATATTGAGGATAGAATAGTAGGTATAAAATCCCGTGAAGTGTATGAGGCTCCTGCTGCACTGGTATTAATAGAATCTCACAAAGATCTTGAAAAATTGGTGTTAACTAACTCTGAGCTTCGTTTCAAACTATTAGTCGATGAACAGTGGGCATGGTTATCATATTCAGGATTGTGGCTAGACCCGCTTTTATCTGACTTGAATGCTTTTATCGAGAGAACGCAACAAAGGGTAAACGGCGAAATAAAGGTTAAAATGCATAACGGATCCTATCGAGTGGTAGGTAGAAAATCAATGTTTTCGCTATATAATAATGACACAGTAACTTATTTGTCCAATTCTAACTTCGACCAAACGTTGGCGAGAGGATTTGTCGCACTTTGGGGTCTACAATCTACCGCAGCAAATTCAAAAATTATGGAAAATAAGGAGTAAAAATGGTAAAATTAGATATTCTTTTTGATAAATTAAGATTTGAAGAAAAGGCTCTCTATAATACTGCAGTTAAAAAAGGAATCGACGTAAGGTTAGTCGATTCAAGAAATATCATTATTGATACGGATGATTTGGATTTAGATGAATTTGAATTTGGAGATGTATTGTTACAACGCAGCATAAGTCACTTTCGGGGACAATTTCTTACCTATTGCTTAGAGTTGTGTGGCTATAATGTAATTAATAGTTCAAGAATCGGAGAAGTATGTGGAAACAAGTTATTGACTTCAATGATCCTCAAGAAAAACAATATCCCGACCCCTAAATCTTATTTCTCATTTAATTCTGATTCTGCCTTTGACTTTATAAATACGATGGACTTGGAACAGAATCCTTTAGTATTCAAACCAGTGATTGGCTCTTGGGGACGGGGTGTATTCCCTGTACGGAATAAAGAAATAGGGAAGATCATTGTGGAAATGAGGCAAGAAAGTACTAGTCCATTCTCGAGTATTTTTTATTTTCAGGAACTAATTCATAGGCCTCCAAGAGATATTCGTTGCATAGTAGTAGGTGAAAAATTGATTGCAGCAGTATATAGATACTCATCTGATGATGAATGGCGGACGAATGTAGCCAAAGGCGGAAAGGCTGAATTAATTGAAATCACTTCCGAGTTGGAGGAATTAGCTCTAAAGGCCGCAAGAGTGGTAGGTACAGGTGTTCTAGGTATAGACATGATGGAAGATCAAAAACGGGGACTAGTAGTGCACGAAATAAATAATACAGTAGAGTTTAGGGGTGCAAGTCTTGCTACTGGAATTGATATTGCCGATATGATTATTGAATATGTAAAAGATTGTAAAAAGAGATAGAAAAAACTATAATCGACAAAAAATTTAAATGAGGATTATTGAACGGTTTATTATTTATGAAATTCATTGTCGATAAATACTTTTTATTTGAAAGAGAGGTAAATGAATATACCTTGAGGAATTCTAAATGAAAATTGGAGTTATAGGAGCTTCCGGTTTTGTGGGTGGAGAGTTGCTGCGGCTGTTAGTAACCCATCCTAAGGTGGAGATATCGATGGTTACATCAAGACAAAGAAAAGGTGAATATGTGCATAGAATTCATCCAAGTCTAAAAAGTTTTATTAATTTAACATTTTCAGATCTTAATCTTGACAAATTGACTGATGCATGTGATATAATTTTTGTTTCTGTTCCTCATGGTAAATCCAATAAAATCGTTAACGAACTTTATAAGAGGGGTATCAAAATAATTGATCTCTCTGCCGATTTTAGATTGAAGAATCCAGAGGATTATGTTAAATGGTATGGGTGGGAACATCCTTATCCTGAAATGCTGTCAAAGTCGGTTTATGGAGTTCCAGAATTTCATCGCGATCAAATCAAAAATGCAAAGCTGGTTTCATGTCCTGGCTGTATGGCTGTTACTTCCCTTCTCGCATTAAAACCGTTAATTGAGAATGACGTGATTGATACTGAGCATCTTGTAGTGGATAGTAAGATAGGCTCATCAGGCGCAGGTGCACAGGCGAATTCTGCAACACATCATGCCATGCGCTATGGGGTTATCCGTCCTTATAAACCAGCCAAACATCGTCACACCGGCGAAATAGAGCAGGAGCTAAGTGTGTTGGGCGGCAAGAAATTTCATGTTAGCATGACTCCTCATGCCGTTAATATGGTGCGGGGGATATTGACCACTAATCATGCATTTTTAAAGAAAGATCTAAATGAGTTAGAACTGTGGAAAATGTATAGGAACTCGTACAACGATGAATTCTTCGTGAGGTTAATAAGAGACAAAAACGGAATATACAAATTTCCAGATCCGAAATTTGTAATAGCATCTAATTTTTGCGATGTTGGGTTCGACTTGGATGAAGATAATAAACGAATCGTCGCAATGTCTGCTTCTGATAATCTAATGAAAGGTGCTGCAGGCTCAGCAATTCAAAACCTTAACGTAATGTCAGGATTTGATGAAATGACCGGACTAAAATTCACTCCAGTTACTCCAGTATGATTGTTATCAAAATAGGCGGAAGCATAGTGGAGGGATTAAACCCTTCTATCTTAGATGATTTTAGTGATTTGGTAAAAGAACAAAAAGTGGTAATCGTTCATGGGGGCGGGAATGATGTTACTAATATAGCAAACAGGATGGGAAAGGAACAGAAGTTCATAATGTCCCCGGCTGGTAAACGTAGTAGATATACCGATAAAGAGACTGCTATGATTTATACAATGGTAATGTCGGGGAAGATTAGTAAGAACATTACTGCGATGCTTGAAAGTAAAGGTATAGCGTCTGTAGGTATAACTGGCATTGATGGCGAAATGATTAAGGCAGATCGTAAAAAGAAATTGATGATATTAAATGAAAAGGGAAGAAAAATGTTAATCGAAGGAGGGTACACTGGAAAAGTTTCAACAGTAAATCCCAAATTAATTAATTGCTTACTAGATAACGATTATGTGCCAGTTATTTCTCCGATAGCCATTAGCGATGAATTTGAATTTCTGAACATAGACGGCGATCGGGCAGCGGCCAATGTAGCCGGAGCGTTACAATCTGATGTGGTAATTTTCATTACCAATGTGAATGGGCTTATGATGGATGATCAATTAGTATCTAGTCTTTCTCTAGAGGAGGCAAAAAACATGCTTCCCAAAATTGGACCGGGGATGGAAAAAAAAGTGCTTGCTTGCACAGAAGCTCTGTCTAAGGGTGTAAAAAAAGCTATAATAGCCTCTGGTTCAGTACAAAATCCTATAATGTCTGCTCTTGAAAATAAGAATTGTACAGTGATCTCATGATGCAAGGGGCAGAGAATGAAGAGTCCTTTGTCGGGAATTTGTACCAGAGGTTCCCTGTTAATATCACAAAAGGAAAAGGATGTAGAGTTTGGGATATCAATGGTAGAGAATATCTCGATTGTATGGGTGGATATGGAGTGGCCTTGGTAGGTCATTGCAATGATCGGGTCGTAAAGGCAATAACTAGCCAGGCCCAAAATTTGATTACATGTCACATGTCGGTGTATAATGACGTCCGCTTTAATTTTCTTAAAAAGTTCTCTAAAATAGCTCCAAAGAATTTACAAAAAACCTTTTTCACAAATAGTGGAACTGAATCTGTAGAGGCTGCCTTAAAATTTTCTAGAAAATACACTAGCAAGCCCGGCGTTTTAGCCCTAAATGGTGGGTACCATGGAAAGACTTTTGGATCTCTATCTGTAACCTATAATGAGAAATATAGAAAGTCATTTTTACCCTTATTGGAGAATATGCAATTCATTCCATATTCTGAATCAAACACAATTTCAGAGATTGTGACAAAGACGAATGACAAGATAGGGGCAGTAATAGTAGAGCCTATTCAAGGTGAAACTGGAATCATAATGCCCCCTCCCGATTTTCTGAAAGAAATTAGGAATATTTGCAATGAAAATGACTTGGTACTTATTTTTGATGAAATTCAGTCTGGGTTAGGGCGAACTGGAAAAATGTGGGCGGGGGAGCATTGGGATGTTGAGCCTGATATAATGTGCTTGGCAAAAGGTATTGCAGGTGGTGTTCCAATGGGACTCACAGTCATGCGTTCTGAAATTTTGGACTGTCTGAAGGTCGGAGAACATTCTTCTACTTTTGCCGGAAATCCTTTAGCCTGTGCAGCAGGTTCTGCAACGATAGATTCATTAGCTGAGGATAATCTCGTTTCAAACTCTGAAACAATAGGCCGGATTTTTAAGTCCGGTCTTTTGGAAATTAAAGAAAAATACAAGATTGTTCGTGAGGTTAGAGGACTTGGGCTGATGCTAGGCGTAGAAATGAGGTTTGATGTGAAGGACATTCTTCTTGATGGTATTAAAAACGGTATTTTATTGCTATATTCGGGTAGAAACATTTTAAGATTGCTACCTCCAATAGTCATGAAAGAAGAAGAAGTGAACAAGTCTCTGGAATTAATTGAAAAGCTAATTTATAACGAGGAGAAGAGACGATTTGGCTAATAATTTGAATAGTATAGATGAGAAAATAATAGGATTACTGAAAAGTGATTCACGCAAGTCGTTTGTTGAGATCGCAAATTCGATCGGGATGTCTGAATCTGCCGTTCGTCGCAGAGTAAAAAACTTGCAAGACACAGGTGTAATACAAAAATTTACAATCGACGTGGGTCCTTCAAATAAGACGAGTGCCATAACACTAATTTCGGTAAGCTCTGTAGCTGATACATCCAAGGTGTCTGACCAATTATTAAAGCTCAAAGGTGTGGAGATCGTATACGAGATCACCGGTCAATATGATATAGCAACCATAATAGTAGCTCCCACTATCTTAGAAATAAACTCGTATATTGATGAAATACGGAAAATTGATGGCGTATCTGATACTAATACGGTAATAATATTGAGAACGTTGGGAAGCCTAAATTAGTTCGAGTTATCAATCCTTAATTGTCGTTTTTCATTATTCACTTAGTTCATCAGCGGAATGACAATTAAAACCTAACAGCAATGTTGTTTTTTTGTCAAAAGACATTATATAGTTGATTAGATTTCCTTTTTAACGAAAACATACATTAAATAACCGATTATAGTAATATTATACGTCTAATGTCACTAAAAACAGATGACCCTAACTATTTCGCTCATCAGTATAATGATTCCGAGAAGGATAAAAAGAAAATCAAAATTCTGGATTCTACTCTTAGAGAAGGAGAACAGCATCCAGGTGTATCCTTCTCCAATAAACAAAGAATCCAGATAGCTTGGATGTTGGATTCCTTTGGGGTAGATCAGATAGAAATTAGTCCGATTGTTTCACCTGATCATCACGAAGCAACAAAAATAATCATGAAGCAGGGTTTAAAAGCTGACATTGTAGCGCATGTGAGAGCAATAAAATCTGACGTAGATAATGCATTAGATTGTGATACTAATTGGGTTGCAACGTACATGGGAATTTCTGATATTCATTTGTTAGCGAAACTCCGGATATCTAGAGAAGAGGCAAAACAGAGGGCGCTTGAAGTGGTTGATTATATCAAATCTCATGGCCTAAAATCGCGCTTTACTATGGAAGACGCAAGCAGAACGGATCCTGAATTTTTGTTGGAAATGTGTAAAGAGATGAATCAGAGAGGAATAGAAAGAATTAGTATTCCAGATACTGTCGGGATCATGAGACCACGAGGGATGTATAACTTAGTTAAAATGGTATACGACAATATAGACAATTCTAAAACCTCTTTAGATGTACATTGTCATAATGATGTAGGCTTGGCACTTTCCAATGCGTTATCAGGGTGTGACGGAGGAGCTGATCAGATTCACACAACTATTGATGGACTTGGTGAACGGACCGGGATTCCTACATTAGCTGAAACTGCTGTTGCCTTGAATTTAATCTACAAATCCAATAACAGTTTTAGATTACACTTGCTGAAGGACTTGTCTCGGACCATATCAGACTACACAAGGATTCCAATACATGAGTCAAAACCGTTTGTGGGAGATAGTGCTTATAAACATAAGGCGGGCACCCACTTGTCAGCTATCTTGAGAAATCCCTCCGCGTATGAAATTATTGAGCCAAAACAAGTAGGGAATCGTCGTAAAATAGTATTTGGTGAGTTGTCAGGAAAGAATGGTTCGGCCTATTTGTTGTCCCTTTTAGGTTTGGATTCCAACAAAGAAAATGCAGAGTCCTTGGCCAAGGGTTTGAAAGAGTTGCGGATGGGTGATATTTTGGAGCTATTTTTAGACGAAAAATTAGAGAGAAAAATACTTAATGAGGATTATGTCAAAAATAATAAGGAATAAGAAAATGGCAAAAGTTAATTGTAAGGAATGTGATGCGGAAATTCCAATACCAGCTGACTCGATGCAAGGTGAAATCGTTACCTGTCCTGACTGTGGAGAAAGTTTTGAATTGGTAAAATCTGGTGACGAATTCAGTATAAAGCCAGCGCAAGTAGTTGGAGAAGATTGGGGACAATAAATATAGAGGAAGATAAATCTTCTCTCTATATCCTTTTTGACAATATTCGTTGGGAGGAGAAATCTATCATTGAAAAAGCAAAACAAACTCAAATAGACCTAAAGCCTATTGATTGCAAAGACCTTGTACTTTTTCTAAACGAAGATTCAAAAAGCTTTAAGGATAAAATAATTTTACAGCGGTGTATAAGCTATTTTAGAAGTTTGCATTCAACGGCCGGACTAGAAGGATTAGGTGCAAGAATGATTAACTCATTGTATACGTCTTTTATGTGCGGTAATAAATTAATTTCTCATATAGAACTTCAAAAAAATGGAATACAGACACCTAATGCAATGTGTGCATTTAATACTACTTCCTCTATCGATGCCGCCAAAAAATTTGGGTATCCCCTAGTTATTAAGCCCACCGTAGGAAGTTGGGGGCGACTAATTGGACTACTAAACGATGAGGAAGCAGTAAAGGCAGTCTTGGAAGATAGAGAACATATGTTCCCTATTTATCATATTAATTATTTCGAAGAATTCATAAAAAGACCACCTAGGGATATTCGTGCTATAGTGATTGGGGACGAAGTTGTGGCCGCGATCTACAGATATTCCGGGAACAATGAGTGGAAGACTAACATGGCGTTAGGTGGTCACGCTTCTCCTTGTCCCATTACGACGGAGTTGGAAGATATTTGTATAAAATCGTCAAAAATTTTTAAGGGTGACATAGTGGGAGTGGACCTGATGGAAAGTGAAAAATATGGATTAGTTGTTCATGAAGTAAATAATACTACTGAATTCAAGAATACTGTGCGAGTAACCGGGGTTGATATACCTGGTTTAATTGTGGATTATATGGTTAATATTCTTAAAAAATAAGAATCTAGAAAATGGTATCTCCAAATTTTGCTATAGAACTATTAAAAAATACTTTAGAAATTTATACTCCATCAAGATCCGAATCTCAACTTGCCAATTTCTTGAAAGACATTTGTATGGATTTAGGATTTGAAACGGCTAACATTGACAGCGTTGGAAACATGGTTGCAGTTAGAGGAAACGGAGAACCCATTATTCTGCTCTGCGGCCACATGGATACCGTCCCAGGGATTGTACCTGTAAGACTTGAGGGTGATTATCTGTACGGCCGCGGTGCTTCTGATGCAAAGGCTCCGTTGGTTTCAATGTTATTGGCAGCGGCGGACTTTCCAAAACAAGCGGGGACAATTATTTTTGCTGCTGTCGTTGACGAAGAAGGTAATGCTACAGGAATAAAAAATCTGGTAAAAGATACTACATTAAATCCTGACTATGCTATATTTGGAGAACCCAGCGGAATAGAAAATATCACTATATCGTATAAAGGTCGCCTTGAAATTCGTCTGATGTGTGATGTTGATAATAGTGCTCATGCGAGTGCTCCTTGGTTGTCATTAAACGCAATTGATGAATTATATAATGTATGGAAAGAATTGAAAAGTGTATTTCAGAACCAGGAGATCGCTAACGGAAAAAATAAGGCTGACCAGATAAGTTACAGCGTTACAGAAATAAATGGAGGCACGAGTCATAATGTTACTCCACAAAAATGTAGAATAACTATAGATATTCGTATTCCAACGAATTTATCTTGTGACAAAGTATTAGAATTGATTGATAGACGCATAAATGAGATTAAAGATTTCATTAAAGGAGTAAAGATCAAATATCGAGTAGAGGATAAAACCGAACCCTTTCAAGCAAACGTGTCTTCCCCGTTAGTACGGGCCTTAGTTTTATCCATCTTGGATCAAAGAAAAAAAAGACCGTTATTATTAAAGAAAACTGGAACGGGTGACATGAATATCTTGGGAAATGTCTTAAATATCCCTGTCGTGACTTACGGGCCTGGAGACCCTCATTCATCTCATACAGTTGACGAAAAAGTGTTTGTTCCTGACTACTTGACTGGTATAGAAATTTACAAAACTGCATTATTAAACATGGTCAGGCTTCACAAGAATCTTCAAGAAAAATCAAATTCAAACAACGAATGTTAGGGCTAGTGACATGGACTATAAATTGATATAAATTAGAATAATTACTAGGATGAATTAATATTAGAAAATGTTGTATATAATTGGCATCGGGATTAATGAGTTCGAATCCTTATCGCTTGGATCTATGGAAATATTAAAAAATAGCGATATTGTATATGTTGAAAGATTTACCGGATTTATTTCAGATGAATTTGTGAATAATCTATCTGATATATTACGAATTACAAGCGATTCAAAATCAACAAACGATATCGAAATTAAGTTCATTAAGAGGTGGTTTATCGAAGACGGAAGAGAGATCCTTGAAAATGCTCAAAATTCCAATGTTTGTATTCTAGTCTACGGGGACCCCTTGGTAGCAACTACTTACAACGAACTACTTGTGAGGGCAAAAAAACAGTCCATAGAATTTAAAGTTGTTCATTCTTCATCAGGGATTCTTTCATTAATGGGTGAATCTGGGCTTCAACCTTACAAATTTGGGAAGATGGTCACCATGATGGACGATCCAATGTCTTCAATAACAGTCTATAACACAATCTATGAGAACATGTGCCTAGGGCTTCATACACTGATACTTACAGAGTACAATAATGATGACGGAAAAAATAATTTTCAATCAAGTTCTAATCCCTTTTTCTTGTCTCCCAGCAGAGTAATAGATCTCTTACTTGAGAGAGAAAAAGAAATCAAACTACTGAATTTTTCTGTTGAAACCTATGGACTGGTAGCCACTAAAATAGGACATAAGGAGTCAACGTTTAGTTCCGGAACAATAAAGTCACTATTGAAGTTAGAATATAGTGGTGGGCCCAATTCGATTATTATTCCTGGAAAATTGCATTTTACCGAAGTAGATTCGATCAGATATCTTACTAGTATGATTGATGAACCAACTGATAATACTGAGCGCATTTCCATACTAGCTCATAGGATGTTAAACAAATACATCCCCAATACAAAAGTCGCCGTTGATAACATGTATCAACTTATTAAAACTGAGTTATCTGGACTGTCAAAAGATTATGCACCTGTGATTGAAAATGCCGAGAACTATCTGCTCGATGCACAAATTTTTTACAACCAAGGAAAGCTTGAACTAGCTATATTAAGCGTCGGGTACGCCGAGGGTCTAATCGATTCTATCAGATTTCAGAAAAATATGAATCCTTGGTAGGTTTTTGTATACTAATTTTTTATAGTTGATAGTTTAGAATTGTTAATAGAATATCTTAGTTTACATGTATTAAGGAATGTCCGAGAGCAACAGAAATACTGCCAATGATGATAACAATAGCATCAATAATACGGACTTCGATAGACCCAGACGGAACAAGAGAAATGCAGTGGGTCATCTGCCATATGAGCTCCTTAAATTTGTCAAGAACGAATCATATTCGTTACTTATAAAAGGTAAACCTGGAACTGGTAAAACTACATTCGCACTAACTTTATTAGATAATCTTAACGATGATAGTAACTACTTTTATATTTCTACTCGTCTATCTCTAAAACAACTATTATCTTATTACCCTTGGGTGGAAAAATTTTTCTCCAAAGATGAGAATAAATCTGGCTATAGATTTGAAGATGCCAGGCTAGATGAACCTGAATCATTATTTGAAAGAATCACCAATCAATTAATGGATGTAAAATCTCCAGTTATAATAATCGATACGTGGGATACTATTGCCTCATTTATGGACCGAGAGTCTAGACTAAATAATGAGAGAGTGTTGCAGATTTGGAGGGAGAGGGCAGGTGCTAAATTAATCTTTCTAAGCGAAACTTTCGATCTTGGAATATTGGATTCAATTGTTGATGGAGTTATTACTTTGGATAACATTATATTTGAATCTACTAACAACAGAAAATTGACAATAAATAAACTCAGAGGGTTACCAATAAAGTGTAGTAATTACTCTTATTCATTATATAACGGGGTGTTTTATACATCCGACTTGATTAAGGATTTAAACTTGTTTTCAGCCTTTGAAAAAATAAAACCCTTTTATGAGAGGTCAAAATTGATTGTCAGTAAACCATCAAACAAGTCAAAGTCTAAGATGCTTGACGACTTTGACGTAAAAGAACTTTTTATAGAGAACAATTTCATTTCAATTTTTGTGAAAAATGATATTAATAATGAATTGTTGATATCTTTATTATTAAAACCACTTTGTTTTTGGATGAATAAAACCAACAATAAAATGATGTTAAATAATTTTGGACCAGATTTCAAGTATTTGTGTGAGAGAATCTTGAGTTATCACTTGTCTGCAGAAAAAGTTAAAGACAAATTATTAAAACAAGAGATTGATTTTGCAGGCTCATCTGGAACCCTTAGGGACAGATACGAGAAGGATGAATTACATGGCGGCGATAACAGAATCAATCTTGAAAAGTTAAAAAATACAATAAAATTAAGTTCGGAGACAAGCACGAATTCAAAACAATATGGATCTATACCTCTTCAAGATGAAACGAATATACTAAATATTCTAAATGCTTCTGACTTATTATCTCTCATCAATGATGAATCTTTCTTAAATCTATTAGAAGATAGCTTTGCTACGAATGTGATTATAGTCAAGCACCCTGAAACGAACTTAAATCTCCACTTAGAGAAAGGCATACACTTTAAAATGAACTTGGTTGGAAAAAATATTCTGATACAGCTAGTGAATAATGATATAATCTTGTTTGAAACTATAATCGATAGATCCCGCTTATTTGTGGAATGGCGTCCTGTTCTTTGATCACATGTTATCTGCATTCGTCAATAAATTTAATTTAATCAAATTATAACATTATCAAATGGATAATCTATTTTCAGTTTTTGATTATACCCTTGAGGAAAGTAGAGAGTTAATTGAAAAGATAACATCAATTCACAATGATCAAAAACTCCGAGGCTTCTTTTCAAACATTGGGATGAGTTCAGGTGACTATCTTAATTTTCAAATGCCAGATAATTTAGTGGTGGTTGGAGACTTGCATGGTGATTTTACTTCACTGAAAAAAATAATGAATAAGATTAACTATGAAGATTATTTAAAGACCGAGTCAAACATACTGATTTTCTTGGGAGATTATATTGATCGAGGTAAATATTCTATGGAAGTAATGCTTCTCCTATGTGGTATTAAAACTTCATTCCCTAACAATATGTTTATGCTCAGAGGTAATCATGAAGCGTATCATCGATTTCCATTCTCAGCCTTTGATTTTCTCCGGGATCTCCAAAACAAATTTGATGATTCTGGCGAAACACTCTATACAAATACAATGGTGCCGTTTTTTGATTCACTTTTTGGTATTTGCGAAATAAATGGATTTTCTCTTTTGGTGCATGGAGGCCTACCTGTGGTAGAAGATATGGAGTTTTTTAGAAATTATAAATTTAGACTATCTGATATGAAATCAGACGACGGATTATTAGAAGAAATACTTTGGAATGATCCTCGGGAATTTACCGATAGAGATTGGCAGGCCTCAAATAGGGGATTAGGTAAATACTTTGGAATCAATATTACAAAGAATTGGCTAAATCATACTAACACCAAGTTGATAATAAGAGGCCATGAACCGTGTATGGGATATAAATTCAACCACGACAACAAAGTAATGACACTTTTCTCATCAAAAGACCCATATCCAAAGTTTGAATCCTCTTATCTGGAAATTTCAAAAAAACAAATGGAAGCCCTGGAGCTAACTCTTGATCTTAAGGAATTTGTCCACGGTATTTAGTATATTTGTTAACAGTGCTTAGAGCTCTGTCTTCAACTTAATTTCTTTACATCTTTTTCTTAATGAAACAGTTGAAATTTCTGCAACTTGACATATTTCCACTTGCCTTAAGAATTCGTTGCAATTCTGGGAGGCGAGATAAATTATAGATCCTGCCAATGCTCTTGGATTCTTGCCTATTGAAATTCTGTTTTGCTGTACCAGTGAAAAAATTCTTAGAGCTTCCCTTTTTGTCTTTTCGCTTAGTTGTAAGCGGTTACATATTAGAGTAACATAATCGGGCCCGTGCAAAACTGGCATCTGGAGGGAGAGTTCTTTTAATATTAATTTATAGTGAGACATTATATCTTTGGTGGTTATGTTGCAAGCAGTAGCAATATCTGTAATTGTTTTAGGAGTAGCAGTTTCTCTGCATGCAGCATATAATGCTGCCCCTACTAATCCTAGAGTTGAACGTCCCTTGGCTAATTTCTTGATTGCTGCCTTTCTGTATATGTAAGCTGCACCTTCTATAACAGCCTGACTGAGATATAATTTATCTCCAAAGTTATTCAATAGTTTCAATGCTTTCTCCAAATTCCTAGAAACAGAGTCATTAAGTTGAGCTCTATTATTCCAAGTCCTTAATCTTTGGATATTATTTTTCTGAGAGGAATCCAATGCTTTCCCTCTTGCATCAGTGTCCCCGATTCCAATTAGTGTTGAAAGCCCTTTGTTATGGATTGCAAGTGATTCAGGCATACCTGTTCTTGTCCTGTCGTTATATCCCGAATTATTTCTGAAGCTTGCCATCGAGTCAGTATTTGGGTCCTGGCTTGATACACAACCGCAAGCGGAGCATACATATTCAAAAGATGCATTATCAAAAATAACAGAATCACTTTTACAAAATTCACATACTAGTGGCCTTGAATTCTCTACCTTGCCTTCTGGCTGCATAAAACTATATTCAATCCTTTATTACTTATAACAGTTATTATTTATATTTTTTCATAAAATTAAGTATAGCTATCTTATTGATAATATTACTGTGACTTTGAGTCTAGTTTAATGATATTCTGACAAAAAAAAACGATTAAATTATTAGATAATAATAATATTAGTTACTTAATTGATTGACAATCCTGCTTTAATAATAGCTATGATTCTTTGGATATTCTTTATACCTAACGCCGTTAAACTATTCTATAGGTTTGTCAGAAACAATAAACAATTTATAGAAAAGGATCTTAGGAGAATTTCCAATGATCCAAAGATTATATTCCAAATTACTACCAAATCTGCTACGAAGACTAGCGTTGTAAAACGTGGAATCCAATCGATTATTGCCTCTTGCAAATCCACAAAGTACGCAAAGTACGAGATTTTAGTTGTAACTGAGGATCCTAAAGATACTGAAACATTGGAATTCATGCCTTGTAAAGTACTTTGCGTAGAAAAGAGCTTTTCACCTAATGCCATCAAGAAAGCTAGAGCATTGCAATTCGCAGTAGAGTCAAGGAGAAAACTAAAAAAGCAGAATTCAGCCCATTGGATTTTTCATATGGATGATGAGAGTTATGTCGTACCACAAACCATTCTCTCTATTTTGAAATTTATACGGGAAAAGAAGGGAATAGCAAGTGAGGGTCCAATATTTTATCCTCTAAAATTTGAAAAAGCTAATAGGATTACTGCTCTGGCAGAATCTATGAGAGCTTTCGGTTGTTTTGAATGTGTTACTCACATGCATAATCCTCCGCCAATACATATGCACGGGAGTAATCTGCTCGTTCGATCAGACGTTGAGGACAAAATTGGGTGGGAGTTTGGACCGATCTTGGCTGAGGATCAAAGATTTGGATATGAATTATATAAGAAATATGGGAGGAATTCAATGGGCTGGCATGGAGGAATTCTCTTGGAGCAGCCTCCCCTTAACATCAAAGATCATTTTATGCAGAGAAGACGTTGGGTGATAGGTAATTTACAAAATATAGAGAATTTTTCAAGGATGTTTAAGTTTCGATTAATATACAAATGCACATCATTTTTTCTGGGGTTTGTATCTGGAGTAATCTCTTTAGCCTTGGCCTTTTACATTAATATTCCTAAATTAATAAGTGTGTTTTCATATGCAAGTTTTGATTGGAACAATAACATAAGTTTTGATTTGTTTGTATGGTTTGATCGAATAATGCATATCAACAGCACATATAACGAAATATTGAGACCCCTTTTTGATATCCAAGTTTTTGATAGTACACTTGCTTTGATCTTGCTCTTTTCAAGCACAGTTTGGTTATTGTCTTATCAAGTAGGACTCTTTCTTAATCTCAAGTATACTAGGATTGGACGATTGAAGCGAATATTTTTACACATTCAAACTTTGATACTAGCTCCATTTTTGGGACTGCTGGAATCGTTTCCAGCCTTCTATTCAGTCATCGAATTCTATTTCTATAAGTTAATAAGGCAAAATAAATTGAAATCATATGATTTTTACGTTATAAAAAAATAGTGTTTTCGACAAGGGAGTTGCAAACCTCAACATTCTAAGGCTTTGAAATGTATATTTATCTCTTTATTCGTGCCCCGTAGTAAAAACTAAAATTGCGATGGAGGAGGTGGGATTCGAACCCACGAACCCCTAAAGGACGGGATTTCTTAATTTAATCTTGAGTCCTGCGCGTTTGACCAGGCTACGCGACTCCTCCTTTGTAAAATTAATGAATAAAACTCTGTATTATAATCTTTTGATCCTTTCAGGTTACTAAATTCTCAAATGCGGATAAGATATTTGAAAATAAGAATGATAAAATTTTATATTAATTAGAATTAACATATAAAAAGATGACAATGAATATAAATGAACTAACAAATGATATGAGACATGTTACGATTGAAGGTAAGATCGAAAAAATTAGTGAACCCAGGACAGTAAATTTGCGTGCAGGAGGCTCGGCACTTGTTGCTGATGCTATGATCTCCGATGATACCGGGAGCATTAAGCTATCGTTATGGGATGATCAAATAAAGATGGTTAAAGAGGGAGATAAAATATCAATAGAGAATGGGTATACTCAAGCTTTTAGGGGAGAGAATAGTCTGAACATTGGACGATATGGAAAAATCGCAGTTATGGATGAATAAAACACGTTGTCGTAACTTGTCTTTTTCTATTTTTTATTAGACCGAAAAGTTGAAGGCTATTTACTACTATTTCCTGTAACATCCTTTCAATTTTGATTATTCCTATTTTCGCTCGACCTATTTCCATCGATTCAGAATTTAGGATAATGTATTCTAAGCAATAACCGTAGTGCCTAGATAGATGCGATTTTAGCCACATTTTGCATTTTAAAAAAAATTTTCAAGTGCCTCAGAAATCATGAAAGCTTAACCCTGGAATGCAATTCATGGAACGAATACTCGTAGCTAAGTAGATAATCCAGAGAAAAGATTCCACTATTAAGACGATAATGTTTTCATTTGCTCGATAATAATCATCTCGTTAAATTCGCTTCTTGAAGTCGTTCGCAAAGACTATTCTTTCAACTAGAAATATGAGGTGGATACTAAGAGTTGTTGGAGTCATTATCTCTGCTTAATACAAAGCGAGCGATAAACTATCAGGAAATTCCAGCTGCATAATATGACCGTTAATCTGCATGATTAGATTATTAAACCTCGGTTCGTATATTGAGGGTTTTGGTATCAGAATCTTATCGTTGCTACCTTCTAAACTTATTACTACATCTCGTATTGATGACTTCTAAATGAAAATTTGATCGTTCTTTATAAATTTTCAATCTGTTTTGTGTTTTAATATTGCTGCTATTGTTCTTCTTTTACTGCTACAAGATCACACTATAATTTTATTTTATATCATAACAAAATCATATCGTTATACAATTATTATAAACCCCTATATTTTATAGATTGTTTTTCATAATGATGTATTATCTTAAATGTTATAGTATTGTTTTTCTAATTATTCCAACACTTTTCTTGGCAGGCTTATTTAGTTCTGTTTCTTTTGGGGCAACTGATAAACCATACATCATAACTCCCTCAAAAAGCATTTGTTGCAAGAATGATCCTAGTACGGGCTCAGAATCTACCTCCACCTCTCTTGCAAGCCCATTAAAGAAAATAAGTACCAAACCAATTCAAGCAGATGAGGGTGCC
>Ga0183260_10000086_pt1 | contig 63974 bp, 60 predicted proteins | sample AntDrymUQ4972206_2_FD_129768 | JGI IMG/M metagenome (GOLD analysis project Ga0183260, IMG submission 129768) | Polar desert sand microbial communities from Dry Valleys, Antarctica - metaG UQ497 (22.06) (version 2) (version 2) | ecosystem: Environmental > Terrestrial > Soil > Desert | place...
CCTACTTTGCATGCGACTCGCTGCGGTTCTAGTTCTCAGTCTGGCCACTGTGGCGGCGCTTGCGGTAACTTCCTTGGGAGCATCACCCGGTCACAATAAGTTCTTCATCGTGACTGAGCTCCTCATCCTTGCGGCAGCCGTCGGAGGTGTGGTAGCGACCGTAGCAAGTCCGCGTGTGAAACTGGTCGGTGCCGCCATCGGCCTGCCTGCCGTCTGTCTCCTCAGCCTGCTGCTACTTCCGTTGCTCCATTCGCAACGGGCGGACGTCCTCGCTCCACTGTTGCCTGGTCAGGAACGTGGCTTCGTGCTCGCCGCGCTTGGACGACCGGACTTGGTAAGCGACGGCATTGGCATCGCTCGGAGCAGCTCAAGCCGGGCTAGCGCACTGCCCGTACCGGTGGCCCGTACTGGTGGCCTTGAGACTCAGCGCTTGCGCGCGATCCAGATTTCCTCGGCTGGCCAGCGCCGGGCCCATTCGGCGTCACGTAGTCGTAGCGCTCATGCGTCCGCGCATCCGCGGGGGCCTGCAGCTCAATGAGGTCCTCGACCTCGAACCCGTTCACGCGCAGCAGGCGGATCCAGTCGCCATGCGCGAGGTGGAACTCGACTCCCTCCCAGACGAAGCGATGCATCCCGAACTGCGGACGCTGGAGCTGCTCTTGGACGGTGCTGTCGGGATCGTCGGGCGAGCAGAGGACCGCGAGTGTGGAGCTGCGGAGGAACACGAGGCGTCCGCCGCCGCGCAGCAGGCGCGACGCCTCGGGGATCCAGCGATACGGATCGACCCAGATGGACGCGCCGTAGTAGGAGACGACGAGGTCCGCGCTCGCGGCGGGCAGGCGGGTATCCGCGGCGTCGGCCTCGATCAACGGAAAGGAGATCCCGGTCTCGCGCATGCACGCACGGGCGCTCTCGAGCTGTGCGGGCGTGATGTCGACGCCGATCGGGCGGGCGCCACGCTTCGTTAGCCAGGCGCAAAGGTATGCGGTTCCGCATCCGAGCTCGACGACGTCTTTGCCGGCGACATCGCCGAGCACGCGAAGCTCCTCTTCCGGGATGTGCCAGATGCCCCAGTAAATACGGTCCTGCTTCCACGCGGCGAGCGCTTGCGGCCCCGAGTATTCGGCGTTGTTCCGGGTCCAGTGTTCCCGGTTCACGGCTGCGTCGTCGCGCCAACTCACGGTCCCAGTGTGATCGCCTCCGCACGACGGTCGCGTCGTCGTGCGCGGTCTCCCGGCCACGAAGCGCATTCCGCTTCGACGCAGCAAAGGACAGATCGCCAAAAGTGGGTGTTCACAAGAGTTCATTTCCCCATACCCCCCATCGACCGAGTGCGGTGCAGGACGGCCTCGGCGAGTCATCTCTCGTGCAAGGCTCTTGAAGGAGTACGAACCGGTCGCGTACTCGGTGAATAGAATGGCATCAGGCAGACTGCAGCGAGGTTCACACCCCTCCTACAGCGGCCGGCAGTAGATGCTCCGCACCGACCGCTCCGGTGGGTCGATCACAGCTGCCATGGCACCGCATCGTGGCCGAAGAACACCCGGATGGGGCGAAGGGCACGGAGACGTTCATACGAAGCCCGTTGCTCGACCGGGGCATCCGCCGGGAAGCCGCGGTCCCACTCCGCGCGATCTTGCACCGCCTGACCGGCGAAGAGGACGAGCCCCTCGCGCGTCTCGAGGGTCGCGGACTGGTGACCGAGCGTATGTCCCGGCGTCGGGATCACGCGCAGCCCGGGCAGCAGCTCTCGCTCACCGTCCACGAGCTCGTAACGTGCGTCAGGGAAGTCCACCCACTCGGGTACGGTGTAGCCCGGCGCGCGAGCGGCCTCGCGTTCGCGGCTCTGCACCACGATGGACACACCGGGGAACGATCGGGTTCTGGCCGCAGTGGTCGAAGTGCAGGTGACAGTTCACGATGAACCGGACGACGGCCGGATCGAAACCGGCGTCACGAAGCGACTGACGGAGATCGTGCACCTCTGGACGGTAGGCGTCGACATCTCCCAAGCCCGTCCCGATCCCCGTATCAAACAGTACGAGACCGTCTTCGTGGTCGACCGCGTAGCCCATCGCGACGCCGCGTTGTCCTTCGAGGGGATGCTGGGCCGGGTAAACAAACGCGGATAGGTGCAACGGAACCACGCGTCGATCTACCACGCCCGCATTGTGGCAAACCATTGGCTTGCACACACCGCCTGACGCGCTCTCGACATGGAGCCGCGACGACGATCCGCGGTGAGTTTGGGCATCCATCTGGGCATCCATTGGGATGAACGGCTGCGAACGAGGGCGGACGGCTGTGGACACCAACTCGTTGAAACGCGGCAGGAATGGACGGCTGCGGACTGGCGTGGACTATCCGCGACGCCCTTTCAAGGAAGAGGTCATGGGTTCGAATCCCATCCGGGCTACTCACCCGCGTCGTTGTTGGTCTTCTATGCGACCCGCGGGATGGCCGGGCCGCTTCTCTGCTGTGGAGGCCGCTTCTCTGCAGGCCTCTTCTCTGCGCGCGTCGCGCGCGATGCGGTGAACGGCGAGGGTGCTTTGCGGCGCTCCTCGAATGGCCGAGCCTTGCAGTACCGCTCGACCATCCGGCCCGTGGTCCAGCCGCCTTCGACCTGCATGTCGAACTTGGTGCCGGAACGGGAGCGGTGGAAGTTCGTGGCCCAGGTGTGCCGGAGCATGTGGGCGCAGAGATCGCGGATCCCGGTCTTGACCTTGAGACGCTCGAAGAGCTTCCGAACGCCATTGCCACTGAGGGCTTTGCCGTGGCGGTCGGTGAAGAGCAGGGCGTCGTCGTCGGTGTCGCCGAGGCGGTGATCGCTGACGTAGCCGTCCAGCGCCTTTAACGTTTCGATGGGGACATTGACGTCGCGGGGATGGACGGACTTACTCGTCGCGGCGCGGACGTGGATCCTGCGCTCTGTGAAGTTGACATCGCTGAGGCGCAGGTTCACGAGCTCCTCGCGGCGCAGGCCGCAGCCGAGCATCGTCCAGATCATGGTGGTGTCGCGGTGGCCGCATTCGCCTCCGCCGGAGGCTTCGATGAGGCGCCACATCTCCGCGTCGCTGAGGGCTCGCCGAGCCTCGTCCTTGACCTTGGGCATCCGGACGTGCCGGAGGGCCGATTCGCCGTTGTCGTGGAGGACGCGGCGCTCCGCGAGGAACTTGGCCAGGGATCGCAGCGCGACCCAGGCCAGCCGGGCTGACTGGGCCGAGACCGCGGCCTTGCGGAAGCCCAGGTAGGCCTCCACGGTACCGGCCTCGACGTCGCCGATCTCGGCGGGCCGTCCGAGGCTCTGCTCCGCCCACTGGGCGAAGCAGGCGATCGCCAGGCGGTAGTTGGCACCGGTCGCCGCGGAGAGGTCGTGGCGGTGGACGAGGTAGCTGTCGAGGACCTCGAAGAGTGGTGTGTGAGAGTCACGCATGTCCGCCCACCTCCGTGGACGGGCTATTGTTTTTGTAAAGGTTCGATCGCCGGGCATTTCGTTCCTTCCCGGCGGGCAGCAGGCCGACCCGCAGCGTACGACGCTGTGGGCCGGCCGCAAGGGGCGGAAGGGTGAGGACGAGGCAGATGGCGTGGTACGGGTGGCCGGCACGCGAAACGGCGGCTCCGTTGGGGACCAGGAGGTTGCAGTAGGTGCAACTCCAGGCGCCATGGCTGGCGCTGGTACGGTGTTCGTGCATGGCGGCTAACTCCGTCGTGCCAAGGGGCCGGACGTTCACAGCGTCGCGGCCCCGTTCTTCATGCCATAGTAACTGACTCTTGAGAAAAAGTCAAGAGGATGTTGCGCCAGGAGCCGCCGGATGACTGCCAAGCGGCGTGGTGTGTCCGCGACCGAGTGGAACACGCTCTCGCAGGCCGCCGTGGGGCGAATGCTTGGCGTGACCACCACCCGGGTCGGTCAGTGGATCGCCGACGGCCGTCTCTCGGCACAACACGTCCAGGGCTGGGCGCGGCCGCGCGTGCTCGTGACCGACGTTGAGCGCTTCAAGCTGAGGCGCGAGCGTCGCACGCGCATGGACCTTCGTTGACGCTGATAGTCGCCGCGGGCTGCCGTGACTACGCGGTGCTTGTCGCGGACAGGCGGCTGTCCTTCGACGGTCAGGTCCGCGAGGACGAGTCGAACAAACTCTTCGTGCTGCACTCGACCGGGCTGCGGCTCGCGGTCGCCTACACCGGCGTCGGGCAACTGGGTTCGTTCAGGACGGCTGAGTGGCTCCCGGAGCGCCTTCGGGACGCCATGCAGCCTGACGGGATCCTCAATCTCGATCAATGCTGCGAGCGAGCCACAAAGGACTTCGCGCAGTTTCGGAGCGCGCGTCCAGCCGACCTGTTCCTCTTTCTCAGCATCGTCGGCTTTGTCGCTGCAGCGGAGACCAATGAACGGCAGCTGACGCGGGTGCTGATCGGCAATGCTGTGCTGGCCGAGGGCGAAGACCGCCCCCAGCGTGGATCGTTCAGCTGGACCGGCGGGGTCTACTCCGGTGGATCGCCGGAGACCTTCGCGCTCGTGGGCGGCGCGATCGACCGCATATACGAGCCACTACGAGTGGAGCTGGAGCAGTTCCTCGCCATGGGCCGGCCAAGCAAAGCGGTCGTGGCCCAGTCCGTCGAACTGATCCGCGGCGCCTCACAGAGTGACCAAAGGGTCAGCGCACAGTGCTCAAGCATCGTCCTGCACCGCTCAGGCGATATGGTCTACGACTACCACACCTCCGTCCCGACGAAGACCATCTATAGCCCGGCCGTGATCACGCCCAAGAGCATCTTTCTCGGAGTGAGGATCGAGCGTCAGGGTGATGGCGTCGCCAGTGTTCCGCGAGTAGCAACTGGCATCCCCTGCCCATGCCGGAGCGGGAGGCGTTATGGCCGATGTCACGGAAGGCCGCCGGCTCGCGGGGTAAAGCCCACGTTCGAGTTGAGCGACGACGGCGGCATACGGTTCGTTGTTGGAAACCATGTGCTCGTCGACGACACGCAGGCGATGATCGTTGACCTGAAAGAAGACGAACTGCCTTCAACGCGGCGTGACCGCCGACGCAGCGGGCGGTTACGCAAGCGCAGTGCGGGCCCGAACTGATCGAGATCTCATGCCGCAGTTGCATCGTCCCCCGCCGTCAATGGGCTGAGGCCCACGAAGGCAAAGGCGCAGAGGAGATAGAGGACTAGCCCGGCCAGCATCTCGTCACAGCTCTCGTGCTCGAGATACGCGTGGCCAACCCGGTTGCGCAAGTTGATGCCGGGATGTGCAAGTATTTGTGCGGCTAGATCTTCAAGATCGCTGGCGAGCGGGAGCGCGTGAAGCAGGTCCTCGATCGCCCTGTACAGCAGCCGGGGGCGCCCGGTTTTCTCGGGCCGGCGGACGCTTAGCCCAGCCTCGTCCGCCAACCGGCGTACGAGCGCTCGAAGAGCGGTGCCCCTAGGTAAACAACCGTGACCCAGTCCCCGCGTTCCATCGCCTCGAGAACCCGCTGCAGAAGGGCGCGTGACGTGGCATCGAATCGGCCGGTGCTTGCGAGTGCCTCAGCAGCCATAGATGGCTTGATACCGAAGTCATCCGCCGCACAGGCGAGCGTCGCTCGGACGTGCGCCTGAAAGACCACGTATGCGATCGAGCGCGCTCGTCTGCGAGTGGCGTCCTCTGCACTCACGGTCTCGTCGATCATGTCGTCCGACACGATGGTCGTGCCCATCATCGACAGGATTGGTGACGCATCGCGCAGCGTTTGCTCGGCGTGCTCGAGCTCAGTGCGCTTGGGCATCCGCAGCACCAGGAGCCAGGCGACCCAGAAGCGATTCGGATCGTTGCCCTCTAGGAACCGGCGAATCCAAGCTCGGATCGGCTCGATCTCGATCGTTAGGGTTTGGCCGATCCGCGCAAACTTGGCACCCTTGAGTGCGCCGCGCTCTGCTGTGCGCAATTCTGCAGCTCGTTCTACGTCTCCGAGCGCTTCGAAGTGTCGGGCGGGGCCACGTCCAAGCGCGTGGTGACTGTACGGCCGAGATCTCGACGGGCGTCTCCCGGGAGTGATGAGTGGTGCCCGGCCGACACCCGATGTTCTAGTGGCCGCCCGTTGACAGTCGAGAGGTGATGCTCCTATGGTCTGGCAGTCCTCATCGATGATGAGTGAAGGGGAGACGGGATGGTTGACAAGGGCAGCAATCGTTGGACTAGGCGCAAGTTCCTTGCTGTTTCTGGGGCCGGGATCTCTGCGGCCGCCCTAACTGCGTGCGCTCCGTCTGGACCGGCAGCTGCACCGGCCGCGCCCGACGTGAGCAAAGTGCCGGTCTCGCTCGCGACTCCGGACGTCAGCAAGGAACCGGTCACTCTGGCGTTCTTCACCTACTCGAATGCCAATCAGCTTGTCGTGCCGACTGAAGTGATCAAGCAATACATGCAGGAGAATCCGCACGTCACGATTAAGCACGAATCGGGCAGCAACGCAACCGTTCTGCCGCAGATCGTAGCGTCCTACAAGACAACTGGAAAACCGACGATCAACGCCGGCTACTTCAACGCCGATTCGACTGCTCGAGGAGACCTGGAGGACCTCTGGCTGCCACTCGACCCCAGCATCGTCACTAACATGAACGACGTCCTAGCGCCGTATCGCCGTCCAGCTGACAAAGGTGTTGGCTGGGGCGTATCTCCGATCGGGCTCGCCTATCGAACGGATCTGGTGAAGCCGGCGCCTACATCTTGGCTCGACCTTCTCGATCCCAAGTGGAAAGGTCGTGTCGGTCTCGCCGATGCAACGCTCTACCATTTCAATGGCCTCGTCGCTATCAACCGCCTCCTAGGCGGTACGGAACGCAACCCGCAACCGGGAATCAAGGCGTTCAGCGACGCGGCAAAGCTTGGTCAGTTCCACTCCGTCTTTGCGCCAGTCGGCAGCATCTTGCAGCCTCTGCTCGTGACCGGTGTTGTCTGGATGGTCGGCTACGCCAAGGCGGTCGTTCAGCCTTGGGCAGACGATGGCGCCCCGATCGGCCTTGCCCTTCCGAAGGAGGGGATGATTGCCCTTCCCTTGTACTACCAGGTCGTCAAGGGAAGCACGCCGGCCCAGATCTACCACTCGCAGCAACTGATCAATCGTCTGCTGTCGCCCACGATCTCTGCGCGAGACTGCGAACTACAGCTCGCCGCGCCAGCGAACGGGAAGGTAAAGCTCGGGGGCCGCTTTGCGACCGACCCTTTCTATGGGCCTGATGCCGTGCGGAACGCAATGCAAGTGGATTGGACCGCACTGGCGGAAACCGCCGTCGTTTGGCTCGCGGCGTGGAACGCGGAGATCAAGGCCAATCTCAAGCAGTAGCTACCTGAGCCTGGAGATCGATCGACCGACGAGGCAGTACAGCGTGCTGCTGAACGCCGAGCACGAACATCGAGATCTTGTCGCCCTCGCGCGCAGGGCCGAAGAGCTGGGAATCGACGGTTTGTGGTACGCCGACGAGCGTTTCTACCGCGAGGTCTATACCGGTCTCGCAGCATGCGCAATCGCTACTTCGCGTATCCGACTTGGTCCAGGTGTGACCGATCCGTACACCCGCCATCCCGCCCTGACCGCCCTGGCGATCGCCTCTCTCGACGAGTTGTCGCATGGTCGGGCTGTCCTTGGCTACGGCGCCGGCGTCTCCGGATTCTCCAACATGGGCATTGATCGCAAGCGGCCGGCGATGGCATTGCGCGACGGCATTCTCATCATCCGGGGGTTGCTGGCCGGAGGCCAGTTCACGCACGAAGGTGAAGTGCTTTCCCTTCGGAACGCGACGATCGAGTTCCCGACGCGGAGCGATCTACCGATCGCCGTTGCCGCGAACAGCCCGCACACGCTAGCGCTAGCGGGCGAGCTGGGCGACGCGGTGATTATCTCAAGTTGCGCCTCGCGTCTGGTCCTCGAGCGGCACCTTGACGATTTAGGACGAGGTCGGCGCCGTGCTAACAGACGCTTTGGTCCGCGGATAGTCGCCAGGCTGAACGTCAGTATTTCATCGGATCGCGCCGCCGCGATGCGTCAGGCAAAGATACTTCTCGCCCGTCACCTGTGGATGCAGTACCCCAACATCGCTTATCTCCCGACGTGTGGGCTCCAACTGCCCGACGACCTCGATGAGTTGCTGCGGAACGCAGGACCGTTCCAGCGTACGTGGGATTTCGCGGTCTTCCGCCCGTTCGTCGATCGGATCCCTGACGAGCTCGTCTTCCCGGTCGCGCTCGCCGGGTCGCCCGACGAAGTCGCGGATCAAGTCCGCGCTGTCATTGACAACGGCGTCGACGAGATCATGGCTTATCTGCTTGTACCAGAGGGCGAAAGCTTTATCTCCGTGCTGACTCACTACGCGCAAGCTGTTCGCGCGCGCCCGACCGACTCGCGTGCGATGCGCTCGTGAAGCAGCGGCCGACACGCACGGGGCAGAGGTGCCCTGCCGACACCCTGAACGCGTTCGCATGACGCTGGAGAGCAATTGAAGGAGTTCACGGGCCGATCAGCCAATGTCGAGAAAGCCCACGGGATAGCGCTGGTGGGTGCAGGGCGATTCGCGCACCTCTATCACGTCCCACCCTTGATCGCAGACCACCGGGCTCGACTAACGATGATTTGCGATCCTGCTCCGTCGGCACAGACGCAGACACTGGCAAGGGAGCATGGAGTCCCAGTGGTTACCGATATCTCGCATGCCCTTCTACCTGACATCTGTGATGCGGTCCTCATCTCTACTCCGCATCAGCTGCACGGGGCTCAAGTGAAGGCTGCCCTGGGTGCCGGCAAGCACGTGCTTGTGGACAAGCCGTTCGTCCTTAGAAGCGCAGAGGCGCGTGCGCTTGCCCAGCTTGCCCGCAGACGAAGCCTCGTTGGGGCAGTTGCCTTCAACAGGCGATTTGCTAACGCCTACTTGCATGCGCGCAATGTGCTGCGCAGCGGTGTACTGGGAGCAGTCCGGCTGGTCGAGACAGTGCAGCTGGGTGGAACCTGGGTCGTCGTTGCGGACGGGAGTGCTCCGCGCGCCACCGGTGCCGCGCGGCCGGCGTGGTACCTCGACCCTGCGGTAGCTGGTGGCGGCGTCCTCCTCGGCCGTGGTGCACATATGGCAGACGCGGTTCCGTGGCTGCTCGGACGCAAGCCAAAACGGCTTCGAGCCCAAGTCTGCGCTGGCCGCAGGGGTGAGGTCGATAGCGGCGGTACGATCGATATCGACTTCGGCGAATTCGTGTGGCGTTTCACCACACTCGCCGATACCGCGAGGCTCTGGGATGATCTGCGCGTGTCTGCCGCTGATGGGCGAATCGAGGTCCGCAAGCCCGAGGGCACGCTAGGCGACTGGGAGGTCATCCACGAGGCCTTCGGAGGTGGGCGCCTGGACGTTCCGGCGCCCGGAACGGACGGCAGCGCGTTGGGCAACTTTCTCGATGCCATCGAGGGCAAAGCGGAGCCGCGATGCACCTTCGAAGACGCGTGGCTGTCGGTCCGAATTATCGAAGCCGCTTATCGGTCTGCCAAGACGCGTGGCGGGTGGATCCCACTCTGAGCCGAGTCGCGAATCCACCAGTCGGCGTAGACGGGAGTCTGTGGTTTTTCCACTACGAGGGGGCGTTGGCCCAGGTGTGTACGGCGGTGATAGCGGAGTACCAGCATTCGAATCCGACGTTGAGGATCGAAACGCAAGCCGGCGGTAACATCGAGACGTTCGGCACGATCCTTGAGGCGCACCGGATGGGTGCGCCAACCATCAACGCCGGGTACTTCAACGCCGACTCGTCCGCAAGAGGTGACTCTGCAGATCTCTGGCTGCCACTCGATCCACGGCGGATACCAAACATGAAAGATGTCTTCCCATCGTTTCGACGAGCTGCGGATCGTGGCGTGGGCTGGGGGATGAGCCCGATCGGAATCGTGTATCGGACCGACCTTGTCGATCGACCGCCTCGATCGTGGCTGGACTTGCTCGACCCGCATTATTCCGGCCGAGTTGCTGTCGCCGACGCACCCCTCCTACACTTCAACGGCTTGCTCGCGATCAACCGACTGCTCGGCGGGACCGAGAACGATGCTGATCTCGGTCTTCGCGCCTTCACTGAAGCTGCGCGCAGCGGTCAGTTTGGCGCCCGTTTTCGCGTCAGCAGCGAACTCAAAGCGCCCCTGCTCCGAGGCGATGTTTGGATGGCCGCCTACCTAAAGGCCGATATCAGTCCATGGCAGCGCGAAGGTGCCCCGCTGGCCTTCGTCGTGCCCGTAGAGGGGCAGATTGCGTTCCCCCTCTTTCTGCAGATCCTCCGCGGAAGCGACAACTATCAGATCCGCCACTCGGAGGCATTGCTCGATCGCCTCCTTTCATCTGAGCGTCTAGCTGAACAGGCAACGCTCACCGGCATTGTCCCAGCGAAGACAGTTCCGCTTCCAAGGGTCCTTTCCGAGGACCCGGCCTACAGCCCGGTGCACGTCGCGAATGCTTGGCAGCTCGACTGGTCGGCGATAGCGGCGAACAGTGCTAGCTGGCAAGAGCGCTGGGAACGCGATATCAAACCCTACATCGGCTAGGAGCCCCCACGGCTCCGCGAGCGCATACGCTGATGCGCGCCATGCGCGGGTAGCCTTGAGCGGCCGCTGCGGAGGACCGATCTGTACCGAAGTCGTTCCGCCCGTACCAACGGCGACCAGCGTTCGTTGCTGCCCCGCTTATTTAGCCTCGCCTGGCACGACTGGCCCATCCGAGGATTCCGCGGCTCGTGGCACCGAATGCCCGCTCCTTCTCCGCGATAAATCGGCCGCGGAGCAAGCCTTCGCGCCCTCTGCCTAGGTCGGCAGCAACCTGTAGCAGGCGGGATCGATATAGGCAGCCACGAGCGTCGGACCGCGTCGCTCAAGGGCCCATCGGAAGACATCTCGGCACTCATCGGCGGTCCGGACTTCCGCCCCGTCTGCGCCCATGGCGCGGGCCAGCGCGACGTAATCGATCACGCCGAACGTAGTTCCTACCGATTGCAGGCCCTTGCGCTCCTGCCCGAGCTTGATTGCCATGAGCGCTTGATCGGCGAGCACAACTGCAAGGATTGGAAGCTCGCGGCGAACTGCCGTCTCGAGCTCGCCGAGGTACATGCCGAAACCGCCGTCGCCCAGGACGCAAGCCACCTTCTTATCCGGGCGTAGGATCTGCAGTCCCATTGCCGCCCCGAAGCCGTAGCCCATGGACGATAGTCCGTTCGACATGAAGAACGTCTTGGGTTGGTAGACTGGCCAGCATTGTCCCGTAACGCTCTTGTTCTGACCGACGTCGCAGGTGACGAGGGCGTCCTCGGGCAGAGCTCTCCGCAACTCGCGGAGCACCGCCTGCGCGGCGAGTCCCTCGGTCGGTGGCTCGATGAAGGCGGCAAATTCTTTGCGCACCGCAGAGATGTCGGGGCCCTGCTGTTTCACGAACGCCGGGAACCTGCTACGGACAGAGACGTTCGGCGTCCCGAGCGCGGACCGTAGCGCGCGTAGGCCCGCGGCCACCGGCCCCACTAGTTCGATGGTGCTGGCGAAATACAGGTCGTCGTTCGGCAGCGGGCCTATGTGGATGACGGCGGCCTCAGCGGTCCAGTCGCGATCGAATTCCACCGGCTCGAAACCAACCATGATGACGAGGTCGCGGCCATCGATGTAGTCGTAGAGGCGGCCCGTGCCAAGCATCTCGATGGTTCCAACGAACAGAGGGTGGTCCTCGCGGAACACCCCCTTCGCCTTGGGGCCGACCAGCACAGGAATTCCCCAGTCCTCCGCGAGTCCTCGAATCTCGCGTGACGCGTCTTCCTCAAGTGCGTCGAGGCCGGCGAGGATCACCGGTCGCGGTGAACTCGCGACCAACTTGGCCGCAGCAGCTCCTGCGCCCTCCGCAAAACGCGAAGCAGTATCGAGGGTCGGCCGGTCAGGCCTCGTTACACGGGCCTCCTGTGCGGGTACGTCACTAGGCACCTCGAGGTAGACCGGGCCTGGGCGGTGGCGCGTGCTTACGCGGATCGCTCGGTCGATGACTGTCGTGGCGTTGGCGGGTGTGATCCGCGCGTGCCACTTGGTGACCGGCGCGAAGAGCGCTCCGAGATCCAAGCGCTGGTGGGTGACCAACTCGTACCGGTCAGCGGGCAGCTGCCCGCTGAGCGCCACGACCGGCGACCGGTCGAGGTATGCCTGCGCAACGCCCGTGACGAGATTTGTCGCACCAGGGCCAAGCGTGCCCATGCACACGCCGGGAACGCCGGACAGCGATCCCATCGCGTCCGCCATGAAAGCTGCCGTTGCCTCGTGCTTGGTAAGAATGAACTCGAGACCCTCGGCTCTGAACCCCTCGATAAGGTCCACGACCTCACCACCCGGATGCCCCATCACGTACCGGACCCCAGTCGCATGCAACCGCTGGCCCATCGCTCTTGCGACGTTCATGTACTTCGACAATATACGAATGACCAGGCTGACCTACCCAAAGATCGAACGCTTCAGGGTGGACGCTTGAACAATCGCGTTCTCCGTCGGCCGCGCCAGGCGATCACTGCCGAGATCTGATGATCGGAACGGCGCTGGTCGAGGTCGGTGCGCGAAGCAATACGGGACGTTACGGTGTGTCGCTGCGACCTCGCGTCACGGCCACGGTCTGCTCTCTCTCTGCGCCTGAAGGCAGACGAGGTGGCGGAAATCCATGTATTTCGCGCGGGCGCTCGAATGCGCGGACGTTCCGTGAGGCACGCGATGACGAGCTCGTGAGCTTCTGGAGCTCCTGGCCGACTCGCGGCCCGCATGCGCCTTCCGAGCGCGCGGGTGGACGTGGCGGTGGCTCACGGCGACGATACCGCGTGCCACGACGACGCTTGCCGAGTTTGGTGGAGACCGGCGCCCGCACGAAGCATGGTCGCGTCTGGTGGACAAGCGCCCCGTATCGCCACCGGATCGATCTCAGCCTCGGGGCGAACCCGCGACGCGGCCAGTCGCTACAGAACCACATCCCGTTGGCCGCGAAGTGAAGCTGCCGCGCCGTTCGGAGCCCGACGCCGTCGGTCGCCTTACTGTTCTCCAATCTGACTGCGTGCTCAGCGATATGGAGACGAAGGAGACACCGATGACACGGAAGGTTGTCGTGCCTACAGGAATGAAGCCCTCGGCGAACCCGCTGTCGGCGGGGATCGTCAGCGGGAATTTCCTGTTTGTCGCGGGACAGACCGCATCTGGGGTGGACGGAATCGAGGCGCAAACGCGCGCGGTGCTCGAGCGCGTCGGCGCCGTCCTTTCGGCCGCGGGCACGGACTACGCGCATGTCCTCCGGTGCGGCATCTACCTGAAGGACATTGCGAGCTTCGCGCAGATGAATGCGGTCTACCGTGAGTTCTTCCCGACCGATCCTCCGGCACGCACGACAATGTCCTGCACGCTCGTAGATCCGCGGATCCTCGTAGAGGTCGACTGCGTAGCGGAGATTCCATGACATCGCCAAGTTTGGTGCCCGTGGCAGCATCAACGGTTACTTATTGAGCTCGAAGCTCAGGCGTAGGGCGCAAGTGGGACTAGAGTCGCGACCGTAACCAGGCAACCGCCTTCAAGGGAGGTTCGACTCGATGGTCCGTCGCACCAAGTGGTCCGAATTGGCTCCCAGTGAGGAGGAGCGCGCGCTCCGACTTCACCGCGACTCCATAGTCATTGATGCCTGCAACACGGCTGAATTCGACGATGACTACGTCAACAGGCTCGTTCTCTCTGGCGTCACGTGCTGTGTGAAAACGTTGTCGCACCAGCACGGCCCCAGAGAGGCCCTGATCGACGTGGCGGAGTGGGTGGAGAGGATAGAGAGCTATCCCGATCTGCTGCTGCCAGTGAATAACGTCGACAGCATTCAGCTGGCGAAAGACTCTGGGAAGGTCGGCATTATGTATGCGTTCCAGAGCACACGGGCGATCGAGGACGATCTGAGACTGTTGATTCCGTTCCGTGAGATGGGTGTCGTCGTGATGCAGCTGACATACAACACGCGCAACTACATGGGCGACGGGTGTTTGGAACCCGACGATGCCGGGTTGAGCGAACTCGGAGCGGCAGCTGTTGCGAAAATGAATGGACTCGGGATCGTTGTAGATCTGTCGCATGTCGGTAGGCGCACGTCCATCGAAGCCATTGAGGCGTCGGCGCAGCCTGTCATCTTCTCTCACTCCAACTGCAGATCTCTAGTCGCGAATGCGCGGAACATTCCCGACGAATTGATCCGCGCGTTGGGGAAGAACGGTGGCGTCGTGGGAATTGATGTGTACCTGCCACACTTGACAGAAGACTTCGACTCCGCTCCGAGCATTGACGACGTGATCGATCACGTCGACCATGTCGTGCGGCTCGTAGGCGCAGATCACGTCGGGTTCGGCTTGGATCTCGGTGAAGGACGTAACGAGGCCCAATACAGCTCTTTCAAGTTTCCCGCAGGCGTCTACCCCACATTCGAGCAGCGCGAGAAGAACAAGTGCCGCGGTATCGAGACCATCGAACAGTTCGTCAACCTGACCAAGGGTCTAGTGGCGCGAGGCTATTCTGATTCCGACGTTCGCAACATTCTGGGCGGAAATTTCCTGCGGGTGTTTGGCGCGGCGTGGAAGTCTCGCCAGCAAGTGAGCCCCCAGCGGAGCGCGTAGCCACCACGTCGCGGATCGCTCGCACCGCGGATCCCCGCGGCGGTCAAGGGTCCCGACGAGGACACGTGAACCTGGCCCGCGCCGGCGTACTCAAGGCCGTCACTCAGCAGTAGTCTGCGAGCATGGAGTCTGCTTCGGAGCCGCCCGGAAATGATCCAAAGGTAGGGGGTCGAATCCGCGGTCAGCCCGCACCAGAGTACGTCGACCACATCGTGCGGCCGACGCTGCGGGACGAACTCCGCCACAATTTCGATGCATTGAGCATCAACAACCTCGCTCACGTCGTGATGCTTGAACAACGGAAGATCATCGACAGGCCTACCGCGACTGCTTTGCTAGCCGCGGTTCACGACATCCGAGAGAAGGGGCCCGAGTCCCTTCCTATGGACGTTGACCGTGAGGATCTCTATCTCAATTACGAGCATGCCATCGCGTTGCGCGCCGGATCTGACGTCGGCGGACAGATTCACACCGGACGAAGCCGAAATGACATCAGCGCGACCATAACGGCTACGCGATTTAGAAGCGCGATGATCTCACTGATCGACAGCGCTCTAAAGACGCGCGCTGTGTTCCTAGACACCGCTTCGGATCACGTGGACACGGTCATGCCCGGCTATACGCACCTCCAACCTGCTCAGCCGATCACACTTGCACACTACCTTGTTGGGATAGAGACGGCGCTTGACCGGGACACCGCCCGGCTGCTCGCGGCACTTCTGCGGGCAAATCGATCACCGATGGGTGCTGCGGCATTGGCCGGTACTGGATACCCGATCGACCGTGAGCTGATGGCCGAGCTGCTCGGCTTCGATACCGTCGCAGTAAACACTTTGGACGCGGTGGCGTCGCGTGACTACGTTCTTGAGGGAGTTGCGGCTGCCGTTGTCATGGGCACCACCCTTGCGCGATTCGCGCAGGATCTGTACGTCTGGTATACGGACGAGTTCGCGCTGATCGATTTCCGCGATGGCATCAGTGGAACGAGCAGCATCATGCCGCAGAAAAAGAATCCAATCGTGCTCGAGCACATACGAGGCCGGACGGTGCACGCCCTTGGAGCTTTCACCGCGGCTGTGGCCGGCGTTCGCAGTACCCCATACACGAACACTGTCGATGGCAATCGCGAATCGCTCCGCAGTACTTGGGACGCGCTGGAGGCGACCCGGAGCGCGGTGGAGCTTGCGACACTAGCTGTGCAGAACATGATCGTACGCGCGGACCGGATGCTCCAACGGTGCGAGTCCAACTTCTCGACGGTGACCGAGCTTGCTGACACGTTGGTTCGACAGTGGCACGTCTCCTTTCGTGCCGCGCACGAGATCGTCGGCGGGGTCGTGCGTACATGCCTGGTACGTGGGCTCCGCGCGACTGACATCGATGCCGAGCTCGTGCGCGAGGTAGCGCGTTAGCACCATCACCTGGACAGGCCGCTCACTGACGGCGTCGTCCGGCTGGCGTTGGATCCGCGCGCGAACGTCGCCGCTCGCAATGGCCTTGGGGGGCCGGCGCCTGATGCGGTCAGGGCAGCGATCCGATCGGCGCAGACAACCCTCGAGTCACATCGGCGCGAACTCTCGGCCATCGTGCAACGGCTTGAGCAAAGCGAGGCGAGCCTAGGACGACGCGTCAACGCCCTGCTTCCACAGTAGGCAACGCGGACGTCGTCCGGGCCGCCGGTTGCGTCCCTGTCACCATCCATTGTCAGTCGCCGTTAAAGGGTGCTCCACCGCGAGAATGCCCGAACCGCAGCGACAGGCCGTTGACAGCTCGGTCCCGCCCTCTTATGTTCCGCCAATCCTCATCGCTGATGAGTGGGGGTGAAAAGGATGCCTATCTCACGCAAGCAGGCACGTTGGACCAGACGACACTTTCTGGTGCTCTCCGGAGCAGGCCTTTCCGCAGCCGCCCTGGCCGCGTGCTCTCCATCGGCACCGGCCGCGCCCGACGTGAGCAAGGAGCCTGTTTCGCTCGTCTTCTATCACTACACCGGCTCGAACCAAGAGATCGTCCCACACGAAGTGGCAGAGCAGTACATGAAGGACAACCCTCATGTGCAGATCACAGAGTTGACGGGCGGGGCGGAACAATTCGCTAAGCGGATCGCCGGCTTCAGGACCACGGGCGATCCCGGAGTGAACGTTGGCTATTACAACGTTGAGGAGAGCTTCGGCGGCGACGAAGCGGGATTGTGGCTTCCACTTGACGCGAACCGCATCCCGAACATGAACGATGTTGAAAAATCGTTCTGGCGGCCGAACAACTGGGGAATCGGCTGGGGGTTTGCGCCGCTAGGCATGACCTACCGCACTGACGTGGTCAGTCCTGCGCCGACCTCTTGGATGGACCTTCTCGATCCCAAGTACAAGGGAAAGGTCGCGATAGCAGATGCTCCGCTCTATAGCTTCAACGGCTTCATGGCCGTCAACCGCATCCTGGGCGGGACGGAGTCAGATCCGTCACCGGGCTTCAAGGCTTTCAGCGACGCTGCCAAGGCGGGCCAATTTCACTCTCTGTTCCCCGGCCGCGGCGCTCTTCAGCAGCTCTATGCGGATCGGCTGATCTCGATGGCCGCTTACTCGAAGAGCATCGTCGCGCCCTGGCAGGAGCAAGGCATGCCAGTGGCCTATGCCGTTCCGAAGGAGGGTCAGATCGGCCTGCCCCTCTACCTTCAGATATTGAAGGGGAGCTCGCCCGCACAGGTCTATCACTCTGAGCAGATCATCGGGCGCCTGCTTTCGCCTGCAACCCTCGCTCGCTATTGCGAACTGACCTCGTCGGCTCCCGCGAGCACCAAGGTAAAACTCCCCGAGAAGCTCGCCAACGATCCGGCTTATAGCGCCGAAGCGACCAAGAAGCTCATCCCAATCGACTGGAAGGCGTACAACCAGACTCTCGCGACTTGGAATGATCGTTGGAACCGAGAGGTCAAGGCCAATCTGAAGTAACGTGATCGACGGCAGGACCTCTCCGGAGTCGGCCACTCCGACAGTCGAAGGAGTGATCCATATCGACTCCGGAGAGGCCACGCGAACCGCGGCTTCGCCCCGGCCGCGTCAGTGGATCCTTCTCATCGCGCCGGCGCTTCTTCTCGGCAGCATCCTCGCCGGCTCGCTGTTGATCCTTCTGGTCTACTCGCTCTTTGGATTCGAGCGAGGCGCCATGGTGGAGCGCCCCGGGCTGGGAACGTGGATCGCGGTCCTCAATGATTCGTTCTTCTGGCAGACGCTGCGAAACACGCTCGTAATGGCATTCACAGTGACGATCGCCAGCCTTATTGCGGGTTATCCGATCGCGTATGCCATATCGAAGATCAAGTGGCCAGCTCTGGTCGCGGTCCTCTACGTCGTGTTCTTTACGCCACTGCTCATCGGCATCGTTGTGCGCTCCTACGGCTGGATCCTGCTATTGGCGGATCAGGGAGTAATCAATGCGACCCTGCTCCGCCTCGGCGCGATCGAACGACCAATCCCATTGATCTTCAATCTCACCGGAGTGGAAATCGCACTCGTTCACGGCTCGCTCTCAATGATGGTCTTCCCGCTCATCAACTCCTTCCGAGCGGTCGAGCGCGTCCTGAAGGAAAGCGCGATGGACCTTGGCGCGGGTCGGCTGCAGACGTTTCGCCGGATCACCATGCCGCTGAGCCTCCCCGGTGTGATAGCGGGCTCCCAGATCGTCTTCACGTTGGCGGTCAGTGCGTGGGTGACACCGCAACTACTAGGCGGTGGAAAGGTCACCACGATGGCCCGCCTCGCATACGAGGACGTGATCTCCCTCAACTGGCCGCGTGGAGCGATCGAGGTGTTCGCCCTACTCATGTCCGCTCTGACGCTGATCATCGCACTGAACGTGCTCGCCCAGACCACGTACCTGGGACGCACTCGCTTGCGGCACTGATGCGGCGTCCGGATCCTGTCAACCTGGCGCTGCAGCTAGTGCTCGTCGCGGGCGTACTGTTCATGCTCGCGCCACTCTTCTTCGTGGTCGTTAACTCCTTCAACGCCTCCCCTCTAAGCAGGTTCCCGCCGGAATCGTTCTCGTTGCGCTGGTATCAGACTGCCTTGTCCTGGCCGCCATTCATCTCGGGGTTCAGGAACTCGCTGATCATCGCGTCGGCCGCGATGGTGCTCGCGCTTCTGGCAGGGTCGACCGCCGCAATTGCGCTCGTGCGCTACCAGTTCCGCTTCCGTGAGCTACTGCGCGCGTTCCTCGTCGCGCCGCTGCTATTTCCCCGCGTCGCTCTCGCTCTTGGCGCCTACATTCTCTTCTTACAGGTCGGTCAGTTGCTCACGATGCGCGCGGCTCTACTGGGCACGCCGACAGCGATCGTTCTCGTGCATGCGCTGCTCGGTCTCCCGATCGTGGTGTTGGTCGTGTCCGCTGCGTTGGTTTCCGTAGACCCAGTTCTCGAGGAGGCCGCTCAGGACCTCGGCGCCGGTCCACTCACCACGTTCAGGCGAATCACTCTGCCGTTGATCCGCGGCGGACTGATCGTTGGAGCCGTTTTCGCCTTCATCTTCTCGTTCGATGAGGTAGAGACGACGTTCTTCCTTGCGCCGATATCCGTCAAGACGCTGCCGGTGGAAATGTTCATCTATCTCGAGCGCGAGCTGTCGCCCGTCGTGGCCGCACTATCAACGCTGCTCATGGCGGCGACGTTCGTGATCGTGATCGCGCTGAGTGGCCGCCTCGGTGTCGATCGTGTCGTCCGATCGGCAGAGCGCACCTGAAAATGACGACACTCACGGGTTTCGAGACGATCCGTCAGGTCGGCCGCATGCTCCGTCGTCATGACGTTTCCGCGCTTGAAGCGGCCAGATCCAGTCTCGAACGCCTCCGCACGCTGGGACCTCGGCTGAATGCCCTGGCGGAGTTGATGCCGGAGGTAGCTGAGCGCGATGCGCGACGTGCCGACCGTCGTCTAAGCCGAGGTGACAGCGGGAAGCTCGTCGGGATCCCTTACGGTGCAAAGGACATCATCGCGACCGCGGGCACACCGACAAGGTGGGGAGCACCACCATTTCGGCACCAAGTCTTTGACTTCGACGCGTCTTTGGTGCGTCGACTGCGTGACGCTGGAGCCGTGCTCGCCGCGAAGCTATCGACCGTAGAGCTCGCCGGCGCAGGACTCTACGGAACTCCGAACGCCTCGATCGACGGTCCCGGGCGTAATCCGTGGGACCTCGGACACTGGAGCGGGGGATCATCGTCGGGACCGGGGGCCGCCGTGGCAAGTGGTCTTGTGCCCTTTGCGTTGGGCTCGGAGACACGCGGTTCGATCATGATCCCCGCGGCATTCTGTGGCGTTACCGCCATTCGTCCGTCCTACGGGACGGTGACGCAGCACGGCGTCTTCCCGGTCTCGTGGAGTTTCGACAAGATCGGCCCGTTCGCGAGATCGGCCGCCGATTGCGCGATCGTCCTGCAGGCGATCGCAGGCTACGACGAATCTGATCCGCGCACCATCGACTGGGAGCTCCACCTGCCTCGGCGCAGGAGACTGAGGCTCGGACTCTTGCCTATTGACTTCGATGGCGAGCCGGAGATCCAGCGCGCGTTCGAGGAGGCGCTCCGGACGTTGCGCCGGCTCGGACACCGACCGAAGCAGGTCCGTCTGCCGGACCGGGACTACCTAGCGCTTTCGCAGCGGATCGGCCAAGGCGAGACCGTCGGCCACCACGAGGACTTCATCCGTAGTGCCAGGCTCGAAGAGCTCGTCGACACTGCACAAAAGGAGCGCCTCCGGAGTTATCTGGCTCAACCCGTCAGCAGCTATCCCCGTGCGGCGGAGGAGCGGCTCGCGGCTATCAGGGAGATCCGCCGACTGTTCAGGGAAGTGGACGTCCTCGTCGCACCGACTTGGGTCATGGAGGCACCGGCCATCGACGCCGACCTTCGGTCACTGCGGCGGCTGTATGGCGGCCCCGCCGTCCTCGGCGCGTTAGCGGGACTCCCGGCGGTCTCGGTCCCTATGGGCTTCGGCCGTACTGGTATGCCGCTCGGTCTGTGCATCACTGCAGACGCCTTGGCGGACGGACTCGCGCTCAGGCTTGCCATGGACTTTCAGTCGGCGACGGACTGGCACGAACGCCGACCGCCTCTTGACCGGATCATCGCTTAGGTCTTGCCTCCTGGTCGTCCGAGTCATCGTGATGGGGATCCGGCCGGAGAGCCCTCTGCCTCTGCGGACCACGGGGACGAATCCGACACTGCGGCGATCGGAGTACTTCAGGGTTCACGACGCGGATGGGTCTACCGGCTAATCCCTCGACCAGATTCTCCGCGGCCATGAGCCGCCCGAGCCGTGCAGCTTGTGGCGATCTCCCGGCGATATGTGGCGTAAGCACCGTATTCGGCAGGTCGAACAGGGGACTCGCAGTACAAGGCTCGGAGGCGAAGACGTCGACGCCGGCCCCCGCGATCCGACCTTGACGCAGCGCGTCCGCCAGAGCGGTCTCATCCACGACACCGCCGCGTGCTGTATTGACTAACACCGCGGTCGGCCGCATGAGCCTGAGCTCGGCTTCGCCGATGAGGCCGCGAGTCGACTCGGTGAGTGGCACGTGCAGCGAGATGATGTCCACATTGCGCAGTACATCTTCGAGGGGCCGGTAGGCCACGTTCAGTTCAGCCGCAAAGGCCGGATCTGGCGCCCGGGAGAACGCGCTGACAGTCATCCCGAACCCGGCCACAGCGCGCCTGGAGACCGCCTTACCGATGCTGCCCGTGCCGATCACCCCCAGATGACGACTCGTCAGCTGCTCGGGAGCGATCGAAACGTCGGACCAACCGGCACCCGAACGCGTGCGCTGGTCGAGCTCTACCAGTCGGCGAAGCACAGCAAGCATCAGGCCGATCGTGTGATCCGCGACGCAGTCGGTATTGGAGCCGGCCGTATTCGAGACCACGATCCCGAATTCGTTGGCCGCGTGGAGATCGATATTGTCGAAACCCACACCCGTTTTTGCGATCACACGAAGTCCACGCGCAACCGCGAGCATCTCTCGGGTGATCGGTGCGAGGCCCGCAAGTACACCGTCCGCTCGGGCGAGCAAGTCCTCTGGCCCATCCCACGCCCTGGTCGGGCCTGGATCAATGATCTCGTGCCCGGCCGCTCGCAACATCGAGAGCGCCTCATCCCAACCGGGCAACGTTCGTGACGAGTGCGAAATGATCAGGATCAGAATTGATGTCTCTGATAGCGTGGCGAATGGCTTTTCGGGGGCAAGGTGCGCATCACAGCTGTAGACGTGCTCCGCATTCGGATTCCTCTGGCGCGACCTTACGTCATTTCACGTGGCAGGATCGAGGCCTTCACGAACCTGCTCATTCGAGTGCATGGGTCCGAGGGGGTCGTCGGGCTGGGTGAGTGCGCTCTGCTTTCCCTTCTCGGCGACCTGGATGCGGCCGAGCGGCTGCTGCGCGAGATGGGTCGGCGTCTTGTGGGCATGGACTCATGGGACGTCGAGACGGTGATCGCTGCCATCGAACCGGGGTTGTCCTTTGAGCTGGGCCCACTCGCTGCAATTGACATGGCCCTGTGGGACCTCAACGGCAAAGAGTCCCAACTTCCCGCGTATGTCCTGCTAGGTGGATTGATCCGCCGGCGAATGCTCGTCGACTTCACCATCGGCCAGAACAGTCCGGACGTAATGGCCACGCAGGCCGCAGCGATGGCGAGGGCCGGCGGATTCACCGGCTTTTGCGTCAAGGTCGGCGGACGATCCTCTGCGATCGAACTAGATATCGCACGAGTGCGCGCGGTCCGCGAGCGTCTTGGTCCGACGGTGAAGATACGGGTGGACGCGAATGGCGGATTCAGTCTGCATGACGCGCGGACGTTCATGAGGGGCGTCGAGCCTTTTGGGGTCGAGTTCGTCGAGCAACCGCTGCCACCGGATGACCTCGATGGCCTTCGGCGGCTTGCCAACATGACTGAGATTCCAATCAGCGTGGACGAGGGGTTGCAGCGTCCGTCCGACGCGATGCGGTTGGCCGACATGCGAGCCGTGGCCGTATTCAATATCAAGATCCCAAAGTGTGGTGGACTCTTTCTCTCGAAGCAGATCGCTGCGATCGCGCAGGCGGCAGGGATCCGAGCAATATGCGGGGGCGGCCTCGCATTTGAGGTCATCCGGCAGGCGAGTCGCCACTTCACAGCCAGCACCCCGCTCGGCGGCCACGACCTGCACCATGAAGGGCCAGGTCCCGCATCGCAGGGACTGGCCGGCGACGTCAGCGCGCGCGTGATCGACCATCGCGACGTTCGACGGTGGAACGGGCACGTGGCGGTCACCGATGATCCCGGACTCGGGGTCATCGAAGATCGCGCGGCAGTCGAAGAGTTCTCGGTCGCCTGAGATGTCGACGGGCTCGCTTAGTGGGCTCCGGCACCGAGAGAAGACACATGTTCGGACTGCCGTTGCGATCGTTCGGCGCCATGTCCAGCAGGTATGGAACAGGCAACGGCTGGACGTGATCCCAGAGACGATCCACCGGGACTATGTCGGGCATCCGTTGGACGAGTCGCCAACCGACAACAAGCAGCGGGGTCCAGAGCGATACGTCCGAGCCGTCAGTGCCCTGCTCTCAGCATTCCCAGACCTGCACTTCCGACTGCTCGACGTCCACGACGCCGGTGAGATCGTGGTCACGCGGTGGCAGGCAACAGGTACTCAACTCGGCCTTTTGCGGATAGGCGGCGTCACCATCATGCCCACCGGCCGCAAGGTCTGTTGGTCGGGCATCGACATCTGGCGCGTGTCCGATGGTCAGATAATCGAAAATTGGAGCGTCGGTGACCGACTCGGCCTTCTGCGCAGTCTGAGTGTGACGTTCGGGCCATCACGACAGGGCCCGGCTTGACACCAGCGTCGTCCGCTGGCAGGTTCCTCATCCGTGATGAGTGACGGGAGGCAAGATTATGGATTCACGAGTCTTTGAGTGGATGGGGCCAGCGAGGGTAGCCGTCGAGACCACGGGCCGTGTCGCGAACGGCGAGAACGTGCTGATCGTCACCGACACCAGGGTCCGTGAGTTTCCCGGATGCCGGGAACTCGTCGATGCCGTGTATGCGGCGTGCAGGTACGTCGGTGCGGAGGTCTCGCTCATCGAGTTCACTTCGCGCACCCGACCGAACGAAGAGCTCCCGAAGGTCGTCGCCGGCGCAATGGCTGCATCAGATGTGGTCTATTTCCTCCCGACGTATGGGGCGATCCACACCAGCGCGACCGATGGTGCGCAAAAGGCCGGCGCGAGGGTCGTGGCCTTAGGCGCGGCGACCTACTTCGGCCAGGGCGATGTCCTATCCCGCCTCGTCCCGCGGTCAGCCGATGAAGTCGAACAGTGGGGCAAGTTGACCGGGAGGTTGGCGGCCATCCTTCGGAAGGGCGGAACGCTTCGAGTCAGGACAACGAGGGGGACGGATCTGACGTGCCGTATCGGGAGTCTGCAGATTCACACGATGGATGCGCAGTACCGCGGCCCGGGTCAGTTCACCCACTTCATTGGCGGCATGGCCGGAGGCGGCGTCGACCCGGGCACGATGCAGGGACGGCAGGTCGTTGACGCCGCGATCATGCCGATCTTCAGACCGCTCACTTCGGAGCCGCCCGTCATCCTGGACATCAAAGATGGATACGTGACCGATGTTGGAGGTGGACCCGCTGCCAGCGAGTGGAAGCAGATGGCCGACGCTCTCGGTGATCCTGAGTGCCTTCTCATCGCAGAGTTCGGTTTCGGGTGTCATCCGCGCGCGACCGTACCTGCCGGCCGAACGTCCAACGATGAGCGCCTTTTCGGCGGATTTCACCTGGGTATCGGTTCGAATGTCGCCTTCGGCGGGAAGGTACAGGCGAAATGGCATGTGGACTCGAGCGGCACCGCCGCAAGCGCTTGGCTCGACGACGCTCAGCTTCTCGATAATGGCGTGTACACGGTCTAAGGGTCACCAGCGGGATGTCTCCGGGTGGTTTTCGAGACCTCGTCAGGCGCCGGCGGATGGTGCGCTCCTTTCAGCTTCGTCCCGTTCCTCCGGAAGCTGTCAGCGAGATCATGGACAACGCGCGGCGGGCGCCTTCAGCTGGCTTCAGCCAGGGATCGGCGTTCCTGGTCATCGAGGGCGAGGCGGAGGCGCGCGCATTCTGGGATCTCACGTACCCCATCGCACGGCGGGCGGAGTGGCGGTGGCCAGGGCTCTTCAACGCGCCGGTCGTGATAGTTTGCCTCTCCAGCAGGGAGGCTTACCTCGACAGATATGCGGAGCCAGATAAAGGGCACACAGATCGAAGCGAGTCGCGCTGGCCGGTCCCGTACTGGGATATCGACACCGGCTTCGCCGCGATGATCATTCTTCTGAGCGCCGTCGATCTGGGACTCGGCGCTCTGTTCTTCGGACTGGGCGGCGTCGGGAGCGGCATGCGCGGCGAGACCGACTTCTCGCGGCTGCGTGACGCCTACTTGATCCCCGACACCTATCGCCCCATCGGCGCCATCGCGGTCGGATATGCCGCGTCGGACATGCCGAACCCGTCGCTCAAGCGCGGTCGCCGCCCGGCTGAGACCGTGGTCCACCGCGGCAGCTGGGGATCGTGACCCCTCGCGCCGGGGTGCAGAAGAAATTCCGGCTCGCCCTGGTGGGCGCAGGACGTTTCGCGCATCTGTACCACGTGCCGGCCCTCGTCTCCGATCCACGGGCGGAACTCGTGATGATCTGCGACCCGACGCCATCGAGCGTGACGACGAGATTGGCGCGGAGCACCGGAGCCGCGCTGGCAGCGGACATCACAGCTGCCATTGACGGGGACGCATGCGACGCGGTCGTCATCAGTACACCGCATGCCCTCCACGCGGGCCAAGTCCGGGCGGCGTTGGCAGCCCGAAAGCACGTGCTTGTCGATAAGCCATTCGTGCTCCGCAGCGCCGAAGCACGTGACTTGGCCGGCACTGCAGCTGCGCGCGGACTGATCGGCCGCGTTGCGTTCCAACGCAGACTCGATCCGGCATATCGGTCCGCGCGCCGCATCATCGAGGACGGCCGGCTCGGGCGCTTGAGGATGGTGGAGTCGACTCAGCTCGGGGGCGAATGGGTGATCGTGGCCGACGGGAACTTGCCACGTGACACGGGACCATCCCGTCCTGCCTGGTATGTCGATCCGGCCGTCGCGGGTGGGGGAGTACTCTTCGGCCGAGGCGCACACGTCGCGGATGTCGTCCCGTGGCTTGTCGGGCGGGCTCCGATACGCGTCAGGAGTTGGGTCGTTCCTTCCCCTGCCGGGCCTCTTGACCTTGGCGGTGTCGTCGACGTGGACTTCGGCGGTCTCCTTTGGCGGGCCGCCACTTTGGCGGACCGGGCGCCGCTAACGGATGAAGTGCGACTCATCGGCGAACGTGGCCGGGTGGAGATCCGGAAGCCGGAAGGGACGCTGCGCAGCTTCACGGTCGTCCACGAGGATCCGGAGTACGAACGCCTCTCAGTGATCAGGTCCCGGCGGAGGGCTATCCCAGCCGTCGTCGATTTCCTCGACGCCCTAGAGGGACGTCCGTCATTGGGATGCACACTCGAGGACGCGGTCATATCGGTCCGGATCCTGGAGGCTGCCTACGCTTCGTCCGCGGCCGATGGGTGCTGGGTGGACTTCTAGCACGGATCTCCGCTACCGGTCTATACGGGACCTCGCTCGTGCGCTCGAACGACGCGAGGTCAGTTCTCTGGAACTTGTACGGCATGCGCTAGAGGCACTCGCCACCGAAGGCGCTCGCTGCAACGCGGTGGCCGAACTGACCCGCGAGCGTGCAGAAGCAGAGGCAAGGCGGGCGGATCGCGAGCGAGCGCGCGGGCAGCTCCGCGGACCGCTACACGGCATCCCCTATGCCGTGAAGGACATCATTGCCGCCGCAGGAGCCCAAACACGCTGGGGTGCCGAGCCATATCGCGAGCAGGTGATCCCAGAGGACGCGGCGGTGGTCGCCCGACTCCGCGAAGCTGGCGCGGTGCTCGTTGCGAAGCTTGCCACGGTCGCCCTGGCTGGAGCGGGACTCTATCGTTCCACCTCAGCTTCGCTTCACGGGCCAGGACTGAACCCATGGGACTTGAGGCGATGGAGCGGAGGCTCGTCATCGGGATCGGCCGCTGTGGTCGCCGCTGGTCTGCTCCCCTTCTCCCTTGGGACGGAGACCAGAGGTTCGTTGATGATCCCGGCGGCATTTTGCGGAATCACTGCCTTGAGGCCGACATACGGCTTGGTCAGCCGTAGGGGCGTAATGCCCGCCGCGTGGAGCATGGACAAGGTCGGTCCAATGGCGCGCAGCGCGAGGGATTGCGGCCTCGTGCTGCGTGTCATCGCTGGCATCGATCCGCTCGACCCGACCACGGTTGGCTGGCCGCATGGTCTTAAGCGCGAGCGGCCGACTTCGGCGGGTGTGCTTGCGTTCGAGACCGCAGATCCGCAGGTGACGCGTCACTTCAAAGAGGCGCTCACAGCGCTTCGTCGGTCAGGTTTGCATGTAACTTCCGTCGCGCCACCTTCCGTTGACTATCGCGCCATCTCGCAGACCATCGTCGCCGCCGAGACCGCCGCCGCGCATGAGGACCTCATCCGTTCCGCGCGGCTTGACGAGTTATCGGATCAAGCTCAGCGTGAGGGCCTGCGAAGTTACCTGCGCGTGACTGCACCTGAGTACGTCCGGGCCCTCGAACATCGAGCGACGGCGACGCGAGCGCTCGACGCCCTATTTCAGCGGGTGGATGTGTTGCTGACACCGACCGTCACTTTCGAGGCGCCTTTGCTGGGTGTTGACCTGGCGACTGTTCCGCGCGTGGGATACGCAGTGTTCGGGGCGGTCGCTGGCATTCCGTCTATCACAGTGCCGATGGGTTTCGGGCAGAACGACCTGCCGCTAGGACTGACGATCATGGCGCCGCGCCTCGGAGAAGGCGCCGCGCTCGCAGTGGCGTCACGTTTCCAGCGGGCGACGGACTGGCATCTCCGCCGGCCGGGCGGGTTGCCATCGGCATGAGGACCGCGGGCATGCTCGCAGCCTTTCGTTACCGTGACTTCCGTCTGTTCTGGAGCGGTCTGATGATCTCGCAGGTCGGATTCTGGATGCAGACCCTCGGTCACGGCTGGCTCGTCGTGCAGCTCGCCATGGCCGACGGTTCGCCGGAGCTCGCCCCGCTGTACCTCGGACTGGTGGGATTGTCGCGCGCTCTCCCGGGCCTGAGCTTGAGCCTCATCGCCGGCGTGATCGTTGACCGACTGTCTCGGCGAGGCCTGCTTGTGACCGCTCAGGCCACTTCCGGCCTCCTTTCGGCGATCCTGGCCACCCTTGTAGTGCTTGATGCGGCGACGATCTGGTCAGTCTTGCTCATCGGAGCCGCCGGATCAGCGGCGTTCGCATTCGACGCGCCCGCCCGTCAGTCAATGGTCCTGAGGATCGTCCCCTCGCAGGATCTGATGAGTGCGATCGGACTGAATGCTGCAGCGTTCAACGGTCCACAGATCATCGGTCCTGCCCTGGGCGGTCTCTTGATCGGACCGCTAGGCGTGGCCGGGCTGTTCTATGCGAGCGCCCTCGGGTATTTCGCCGTTGTCGCGGCGCTGCTTCTGATGCGCACGATCCCCAAGAGTCCGCCCAGCGCTGGCTCGGTGCTAGACAGTCTGAAAGAGGGACTCGCCTTCATGAGGTCGGATCCCGTGGTGCGCTGGGTCATCCTTCTCGCGGCGGCGGCGGCTCTTCTCGCCCGGCCCTATGTACAGCTCTTCCCAGCCGTGGCCACGAACGTGTTGCACGTTGGCGCGGAGGAACTGTCCTGGCTGATGACAGCGAATGGGTGCGGCGCCTTCGTCGGAGCGCTCGCTATCGCCGCTCTAGGTGATGCCGTGGCTCGTGGCCGCCTCCTCCTCCTCTTCACTGGGGCCGTAGGTGTCTCGCTCACCCTTTTTTCCCTGCAATCCGAACTGCCCTACGCCATGGCAACAACATTGGTCACTGGCTCGGCCGTCATGCTCTTCATGGGCCTCACGAATACCATCCTGCAGACCTCCTCGCCGGATCGTCTGCGCGGTCGCGTCATGAGCGCGTATACGTTCATATTCCTCGGTCTCATGCCGATCGGTCAGCTCGTTCTAGGCATCCTCGGCAGTTTCGTCGGCGTCAATATCGCGCTGAGGATCGGCGCGGTCGCGACTGTGCTTCTCGTGGCGATCGTCTACATCAAAGGCGGACCCCTCCGTCGATTGACGTCGGATCGAAGACCTCACATGCATCCCCACGCACTGGGCGTGCTCGCATCGCTGGACTGACCACAACGGCACGCGATGGCCGATCAGGCCTAAGTCACGCCCATGTGCGGCCGCTCTTCTCGCACGAGCGTCGCCACGAGTAACCCTGACAGGAGTGCGGCGGTGCCGGCAACCAGCCCGAGCGCACCGAAGCCGCGGGAGTCTATGAGGTATCCGGCCGAACCGGTGCCGAACACCACGCCGACGGAGATCGCTGCCCAGGTCAGGCCGAACATCGTCGCCCGTGCCGCCGGTACCTGCTCTCCGAGCATCGCGCTGTTGGTAGGCATGCGGGCGCCTGATGCGGCACATACGAGGAGGTTCATTAGGACCGCGGCAACGAGGCCCATGGGCCAGTTGGTCAGTCCGATGACAAGTAGTCCCGCGATCGCGAGCGCCGACGCAAGGACACGCTTGTGGCCGACGCGGTCACCAAGCCGGCCTCCGATGTTGCTACCGATGAGGATGCCTAGCCCCCCTGCGCCTGCAGCAAGTAGCGACGCGACGGATGTCGCAAGACCATAGGTGAGCTGAAAGAATGCGACGAAATACGCGGCCCACGTGAACCAAAATGCTGCGCCAAGGAAAGCCGACACGATGCTCGCGACGGCGGAACGATTCGTCAGTAGCGTGCGATAGATTGCGGAAGCCGGCGCCATTTCGGGGCGAGGTGTGTCCGCCGGGAGATAGCGAGCAAGAATGAACGTAGAGGAGAGCGTGAGTACGCCTACGATCGCAAGCGAGCCCCTCCAGGAGAATAGATCAGCCACGAGTCCAGCCACTGGGATGCCACCGATCGTCGCAAGCGTTTGCGCGCTGATAGTGTGTCCAACCGCTCGCCCACGGTCGCGGTAAGAGAACGCGTCACTGAGCGCGGCGTTCAGGTTTGGCATGACCATGGCGACGCCCAGGCCAGACATCGCGCGCGTTGCGATGAGAAGTTCGAACGATGGAGCGACCGCGCCTGCCAGTGTCCCGACGCCCATGACCAGGGACCCGCCGATCAGGTAAGGCCGACGCGATACCGATCTGTCTGAATAGAAGCCCAGGACGTGCGCGGTCAGGACACTGGGAGCGGCGTACGCAAGGATAAGTAGTCCCGCGGCGCCCGCCGTCGTACGTAGGTCGACGGCGATCTCAAGTAGGATCGGCGCTAGTACCACGTTGTTGTACACGAACGTGAATGACACGAAAGCCAGGATCCCGATGACCGTTCGCGGCTTCGGCGTCCCGAACGTGCCCCATTCTGAACGGGAAGAGTCCTGCGTGATCACAGGACTATTCCTCCACTGCGGAACGGACGAGATCCGTCGCCCTCATCTGTCGGTCCGTCTAGACTCGCCGTGCTCCTAAGCTTGTTTGAGACCAGCAAGTCAGGAGACGCCCCGCGGCTGTCGCTTGACAGTCCGCCATCAGCCGGACTAGCGTTCGGCGGCTCATCCTTGATGAGTGGTGAGCATACACGTCTAGCATCATCGCGAGTACGGAGGTGGAGTCGTGGGGAACGGCAGTAAGCCTGGAGCAGATCCGGCGGAGCGGAAGCTTGAGCTGACCAGACGGAGATTCCTCTATCTCGCCGGAGCGGGGGTTGTCGGCGCGGCATGCGCCCCAACTGCAGCACCGTCTCCCGCTTCTCCAAATCCGACAACACCAGGCGCTGCGGCGACCGTCCCGGCATACGCGTCCGAGCCCGTGACGTTGACGTTCTTCCACTACGCGGGCTCGAATCAGGAAATCGTCCCCAAAGAGGTCATCGACCGATACATGAAGGACAACCCTCATGTGAAGGTCGAAACGGCCCAGGGAAGCAATGCCGCGACGTTCCCCGGTATCGTTGCCGCGTATAAGACGACGGGCAAGCCCACGGCGAACGCGGGCTACTTCAATCCGGATGCATCCACGAAGGGTGACCTCGAGAACATCTGGATGAACCTCGATCTCGATCGGATCCCGAATGCCAAGAACATCGCGCCCGGATTTAGGCGGCCGAACAATCTAGGGATCGGCTGGGGCATGAGTCCCTTGGGCATCGGGTACCGCAAGGATCGCATCAGCCCCGCCCCGTCCTCGTGGCTCGATCTCTTGGATCCGAAGTACAAGGGCCGGGTTGGTCTACCCGATGCTCCTCTGGCTTTCACGTTCGGGGGCATGATCGTGGTGAACCGGATCCTCGGCGGGACCGAGAAGGACATGTCGCGCGGGTTCAAGGCGTTCTCCGATGCAGCGAAGGCCGGGCAATTCCATTCGGTCTTCCCCGGCAATCAGGCACTGAAGGACCTCATGGTCAAGGGTGAGGTCAACCTTGTGGGATATTCCTATGGCAACCTAGCGCCGTGGCGTAAGGAAGGCGTTCCGATTGACTACGTCGTCCCGAAGGAGGGACAGGTCGCGTTCCCCCTGTACTTCCAGATCCTCAAGGGGAGCACGCCAGCACAGGTCTATCACTCCGAACAGATAATCAACCGCCTGCTTGCCCCAGAGACGCTAGCGCGCTATGCGGAGCTCGTCCTCATCGCGCCTGCGAATCCGCAGGTGCCGCTTCCTGCAGATCTGGCCCAGGATCCTGCCTTCGCGAAGGCCAACATCGAGAAGGCGATCCAGATCGACTGGACGACGGTCGCTGAAAGCACCACGGACTGGCTGGCCCAGTGGAATAGGGACGTCAAGGCGAACTTGAGGTAGGGACTGTGCAGACATCGAGCCCGCCTCGCGCAGACATCGAGCTCGTCGATGTACGAAAGGAATACGGTCCCGTTGTGGCGGTCGACAGGGTCTCTCTGTCGATCGCCAGTGGCGAGTTCTTTTCGTTGCTGGGTCCAAGCGGCTGCGGCAAGACAACGCTTCTGCGAATGATCGCCGGGTTCATTGTTCCAACAGCCGGCGAAGTGAGGATCCGCGGGCGCGTCGCGAACAACATCCCGCCCTACCGGCGCGAGACGAATATGGTCTTCCAGCAACTCGCGCTGTTCCCGCATCTAAAGGTGTTCGACAACGTTGGCTTCGGCCTGTCGGTGAAGCGCCGGCCAAAGAACGAGATCCGTGAACGCGTTGGGCGGGCTCTCGAACAGGTCGGCCTCGTCGGATACGAGGGACGAAGGCCACATGAACTCTCGGGAGGTCAGCAGCAACGCGTCGCAATTGCACGCGCGATCATCAATGAACCGGCCGCCCTTCTCCTCGACGAGCCCCTCGGTGCATTGGATTTGAAGCTCCGAAACCAGATGCAGCTGGAATTGAAGGCGATGCAAAAGCGGCTCGGCACCACCTTCATCTACGTGACACACGACCAAGGCGAGGCGATGACGATGTCCGACCGGATCGCGGTGATGCGTGACGGACGTGTGGAACAGCTCGGCCGTCCGGAGGAGATCTACGCCCGGCCACGTACCCGGTTCGTGGCGCACTTTATCGGCGAGGCGAACCTTATCGACGGTACGGTGATCGAACGTGATGGCCCGACCTGCGTCATCGAGGGAGAGGCTATCCGCATGCGCGTGAGCGGTGACGCGCAGCCTGGCCATCACGTCTCGCTATCACTGCGTCCCGAGAATGTTCTGGTAGGGGACGCTGCTGCCGGTCGCGCGAATCGATATCGCGCCACGGTGGGTTCGATCCTTTTCCTAGGTCCGCAGATCCGCTACGAACTCCGGCTTCCCAGCGGACGCCTCCTGATCGCCCAAGTCCAGGCGGACGGACGGGTCCCGCACTCGACCGGCGATTCGGTCGACGTGGGCTGGTCCCCCGAGCACATGGTCCTTCTACGTGGTGAGGACCAAGAAGGCCGGTGACGGAGCGGGCAGGTCTCGTCGCGCGCGGACCTCGGCCCGGCCGGCCGTGGCTCGCCCGGTACCCATGGCTCCTGCTCACCTCCCCAGCGATCGCCCTTACGACGTTGTTGGCGTCCTCGTTGGGGATCCTTGTCGTCTTTTCGTTCTTTACCGAACAACGTGGCCGGACCATCGAGACGTTCAGTCTTAGGTCGTGGCAGATGACGTTATCGGACCCGTTCTTCTGGGACGTGCTTCTCAGGACAACGCAGTTGGCCGCGACGATCACCGTGCTCAGCCTAGTGGTGGGGTATCCCGCGGCGTACGCGCTCGCGAAGGTCCGCGACAAAAGGCTGCTAGCCGTTGCTTACGTCGCGATCTTTTCACCACTACTCGTGAGCATCGTCGTGCGCGCATATGGCTGGCTACTGCTCCTGGCCGACGAGGGCGTCGTCAACTTCGCGCTGCGCAGTGTCGGCATAGTGGAAGAGCCGATCCGGTTGATCTTCAACCTCACTGGAGTCCAGATCGCACTCGTGCATGGATATATGCCGTTCATGGTGTTCCCGCTCGTCGGCGTGATGAGCCAGGTACAGACGACGTATAAGGAGGCGGCCCAAGACTTGGGCGCGACGCGCCTCGGTACCTTCCGGAGGGTGACGCTCCCGCTGACACTGCCCGGCATCGTCGCGGGTTGCCAGATCGTCTTCATTTTCGCGCTGGGCACATTTGTTACGCCTGTTCTCATCGGAGGCGGCCGCGTGCTCGTCACCGGACGTCAGGCATGGGAGAACGTGACGAACTTCAACTGGCCACGCGCCGCGATCGAGGTGTTCGCGCTCCTGGCGATAACCATGCTCGTCGTCTTCCTGATGCTCGCACTCACACACCGGACCTACTTGGGTGCGCTCAGGACCCGATCATGATCCGCTTTGATGTCATCCACGTCGCGCTACGTGCCTGGCTGATCGCCGTCCTCGTGTTCATGCTCGCGCCACTCATCTTCGTTGTGATCAACTCCTTCAATTCATCGCCATTCAGCCGCTTCCCACCGGAGGCTTTCTCACTACGCTGGTACCAGGACGCGCTCACGTATGCACCTTTCCAAGCCGGGTTTCGCAATTCGGTCTTCGTAGCGCTCGGTGCAACATCGATCGCGCTTGTTTCCGGGATATTGGCGGCGATCGCGTTGGTCCGCTATAGCTTCCGCGGCAGGGATGTGCTTCGCACGGCGTTCATCGCTCCGATGGTCGTTCCTAAGGTCGCACTCGGGCTGGCTGCCTTCATCCTGTTCCTGAGACTCGCGGACACTTTCGGATTACGGGAACAGCTCTTCGGTACGCCTATCAGCCTCGTCTTGGTGCACGCGCTGATCGGGCTACCGCTGGTAGTCGTGATCATTTCCTCAACGCTGGTCGCGCTCGACCCGACACTCGAGGAAGCCGCGGCCGATCTAGGGGCAGGTCCGCGCGAAACGCTTCTCCGGGTGACTCTGCCGCTGATCCGGCAGGGCGCCATCATCGCTGGTGTATTCGCATTCATGTTCTCGTTCGACGAGGTCGAGTCAGCGATCTTTCTCTCGCCCATCGCAGGGAGAACGCTTCCGGTCGAGATGTTCCTCTTCCTGGAGCGACGCCAGGATCCCACCCTAGCGGCCGTCTCGTCGCTTCTGGTCGCAGCGACTTTCATCGGCGTTGTCATTCTCGCGTCAAGGTTCGGGATCGAGCGTGTCACGCGCGTGTCCGCACGCCAGTAGTGCGTTCCCGACCGGGCGGTCGGCGGCAAACGAAGTCGGTAATCGGAGGTATACGTGGATACGCGAATGATCGAGTGGGTCACAGCTGGCCGTATCGCGGTCGAGACCTGCACGCGGCTCCAACCGGGCGAACAGGCCTTGATCGTCACCGACACGCTGATCCGTGAGGCGAAAGGCGCTCGTGAGCTGATCGATGCGGTGTTTGCCGCTGCCCGGTACGTCGGCGCTGAGACGAGCATCATCGAGTTCACGGCGCGGGATCAGCCGAACGCGGAGCTTCCATCAGCCGTCGCGGGGGCTATGCGGGAGGCGAATGTGGTCTTCACGCTGCCGACGCGACCGCCATCGCATACTCAGGCGACTCGCAAGGCCCGCGACGCGGGTGCACGCGTCCTCATGCTCGCTTCGGGAACGAGTATCGGCAACGATGACGTGCTGTACAGGCTGGCGCCGCGTTCGGCCGACGAGCTAGAGGAATGGGCGCGCCTCACGAGCAAGCTCAAGGAGATGTTCCGGAAAGGGGGGACGCTCCACGTGACCACGAATCAGGGTACGGATATCACATGCGACGTTGGCAAGCTCGAAGTCCACGCTATGGACGGGATCTGTCACACACCCGGCACGATCTCGCATTTCATCGCGGGCCTCGCGGGCGGGGGGCCCACTCCTGGTTCCACCTCCGGCACGCTGGTGGTCGATGCTGGGATCACTCCGATCTGGCGGCCGCTCACGAACGAGTCGCCGGTACGGTTGGAGATCAAAGATGGGCAGGTCATTGGCGTCGAGGGAGGTCCGGCTGCAGCGGAGTGGAAACACGCGGCGGAGTCCTTGAACGACCCGACTGCCTACAACATCGCCGAGTACGGGTTTGGTTGCCATCCCCGCGCACAGGTACCTCACGGCCGGCCAATGGAGGACGAACGTCTCTACGGCGGTTTCCACCTCGGGATCGGGTCTAGCACCGGCTTCGGCGGCAAGGTCCAGTCGAAGTGGCACATCGACGCGAGCTGCACCAAGGCCACAGCGACGCTGAACGGCCGCCAATTCCTCGAAGACGGGGTATACAGCGTCTGATGGCGAATGAGCTGATCGCACTTGTGCTGGGCTCTCGCTGATGGCGATCAAAGCTATTCGTCGTTCGCATCCTCATCTCCAGCCGAACTCGGAGCTGGACCACCGTGTGCTGAGCGCGCTCAGCTCCTCCGATCAGCCGCTTGGCTCCTCGTTCATCCAGGAGCGGCTCGAGGATGAAGGACTTCACCTGAGCGAGCCGACCGTCGGTCGATTCCTGCGGCTGCTCGACAGACGGAAGCTCACCGTCCGAGTCAGCAATCGCGGACGGACCCTTACCGCCGCGGGAAAACGGCGGCTCCAGGAGATCGAGCACCAAGCGGAGCGGCGCTTCTTCGAGGATCAACTGCTGTCATCGATCCAGCCGTCAACGCTCGACGAGATCCTGCAAGTGCTCGTCGCCCGCCGTGCGGTCGAGCGTGAGACCGCGCGGCAGGCAGCGATGAACGCTAGCGCCGACGGGGTCCAAGAACTGGAGGCCTTTGTCGCACAGCAGAGTCCCGTGACGGTCCATCCAGGTTTCCACGAGACGATCGCGAGGATCGGCGGGAATCGCGTCCTCGCCGCGATCCTTGGCCTCATCATGAACGATCGCAAGCTTCACGCCGGACTGAGGGCGATCCTGGAGCAGCAGCACGTGCTATTCGACGCTACGTTCAACGACAAGATCATCGACGCGATACGTCGTCGGGACGCCGACGCTGCCGAGACAGCCATGGTCGATCATCTGGATCGCCTGGTCGACGCGGTCAAGAGATTCGGTGTGCACACGCCGCCCTCTAGCTCGCGCACGTCTTCGGACGGATAGAGGAACGCTTTGACACCCGACAAGGGGAACCCCTACGATCACTCATCGGTGATGAGCGGTAGGGCACGCGCCGCTGAGGCCGGTCAAGCGGGGGCTCGGATCGGCTGTGATGTGGGCGGCACATTCACTGACTTCGTACTCGCCGAGAATGATGGCAGCCTCCGCCACCTCAAAGTGCCATCCACGCCCGCGTCGCCTGCTGAAGCGGTGCTCGCCGGTCTCCGCGACCTGAACGCCGACACGCGCTCGGTCGACGCCTTCATCCATGGGACGACGCTCGCCGTCAACACGATCATTCAGCGCGCCGGCGCGCGCACGGGGCTGCTGGTCACACGAGGATTCCGCGACATTCTGGAACTCGCACGTCTGCGCCTCTCGGACCCGACGAACTACTTCATCGAGAAACCAGTTCCGCTTGTCGCTCGGCACCTTGTTGCGGAGATCGACGAGCGGATGCTTGCCACGGGACGTCCATATTTGGTCGTGGACGAGAGCCAGGTGATCGCGGAGGCCCGACGCCTCGTGGAAGATGGCGCTGAGGCGCTTGCGATCTGCTTCATGCATTCGTATCGCAATGCGGACCACGAGCGCCGCGCTCTCGACGCCGTCCGGCACGCATTCCCCGATCTGTATACCTGTGCTTCATCGGCGATCTGGCCGCAGCAGAACGAGTACGAGCGATGCCTGGTCACGGTGATGAACGCCTACGTTGGACAGCGGATGGTCGTGTATTTCGGAAAGTTGGAGGCAGACGCCCGCGAGCTGGGGATCACTTGCGGCATCTTCTCGACGCGCTCGAACGGCGGGATCATGACTGTTCGCAGCGCGGCCGTCACGCCGGTCAGCACGTTGCTCAGCGGGCCGGCATCCGGCGTGATGGGCGCGCTTCATGTAGCGGCCGGCGCGGACGAGCATCGGATCGTGACGCTCGACATGGGCGGCACCTCCGCCGATGTGTCGGTGATCGACAGGGCACCTTCATATGCCACCGATAGCCAAGTTGGGGGTCTGCCGGTCATCATGCCGGCGATCGACATTTCATCGATCGGGGCGGGCGGAGGATCGATCGCCTGGACCGATAGTGGCGGAGCACTCAAGGTCGGACCTCGCTCGGCCGGGTCGGATCCGGGTCCCGCCTGCTACCGGCGTGGCGGGGTGGAGCCGACGGTCACCGACGCGTATGTCGAGCTGGGTCTCGTCGACCCAGACGAGTTCCTTGGCGGCGCGCTTCATTTAGATCCTGCGCCGGCCCACGACGCGCTCGAGCGTCTCGGGAGGCAACTGGCGCTGGATGCGATCGAGACGGCCACGGGGATCGTGGCAGTCGCGACCGCGAACATGTACGCGCAGTTCATGCCTCTCATGGCTGGACGGGGGGTCGACCCCCGCGATTTCACCTTGGTCGCCTATGGCGGAGCGGGGCCGACACATGCCTTTCTCCTCGCGAGAGAGGTCGGCATCACGACCGTACTAGTACCCCTAAGTCCAGGGACGCTATGCGCGCTCGGCTGTCTGGTGATGGATCTTCGGAACGACTTCGTGGCCAGCGTTGGCCGTGGGCTCGAGGAGGTGTCGCCAGATGAGCTCGAGAGGACGTACCGCGCGATCGAAGAACGTGCCGCAGCCTGGCTAGCGGACGAACGTGCTGACGTTCTGTCGCAGTCACTGGTCCGGACCGGCGATATGCGCTATCGGGGTCAATCGTCGGAACTCGCGGTGATCTTGCCGGCAGCGATCGACACTGGTGCGCTCGGAGAGATCCGTCGCCGCTTCGAAGAGATGTACCTAAGGACCTATGGATTCCATGACGCGGCGGCCCCGGTCGAGATCGTGAACGCGCGAGTCACGGTCATCGGCGCCACGCGCAGGCCCACCGATGTCATTCCGCAAGCAGACTCAGGGCCAGCAATGCCGCAAATCCGGAGCAGACGCGTCCGTCATGATGGCCGATGGATAGAGGTCGGTGTCTACCGACGTTCTGACCTGGGCCCCGGCGCCAAGTTCCCGGGGCCAGCGATCGTGGAGCAGTACGACACCACTGTCTTCGTGACCCCGGAGTTCGATTTCGAGATCGATCGCAAAGGAAATCTCATCGGCCGTACGCGTCGGGCGGCCGCATGAAGCTAGGCGGCATCGAGCTTGAGATCATGCGTCATCGGTTTCAGTCGATCGCCGAAGAGATGGCTCAGACCATCCTGCGTACGGGCCACACTCTCTTCGTGAAGCAGACCGCGGACTTCGGCGCGATGCTCGTTACGCGAGACGGTGAACTTTTTGCGATCCCTCAGAAGACCGGCGTCAACACGATGGCCGGCCTACACATGGCCACTGCCCTCCGAGAGGTTGCGCTCTATGAGCCAGGTGACGTCGTGATCTGCAATGACCCCTACACGACAGCCGGCATGATCACACATCTCCCAGACATCTTCGTGTGGAGCCCGGTGTTCCACGGCGGGCAAGTTCTCTGTTTTGTCGCGGCCTTCGTTCACTCCTCGGATGTGGGTGGCAAGGTCCCGGGCTCTGTATCGCCGACGAACACGGAGATCTATCAGGAGGGTCTCAGGCTGCCAGCGATAAAGCTGTACCGTCGCGGCATCCTGAACGAGGACGTCAAGGACGTTCTGTTCGCCAATTGCCGTATACCCGAGCAGAACTGGGGCGATATCTCTGCGATGCTTGCCGCACTCGCGATGGCAGACCGGCGCATCCAAGAGTTGATCGCCAGGTATGGGATCGAAATGGTGCTCACCGGAATTACCGCCGTGCTCGACCATGCCGAAATGCAGGTCCGCGCACTGATACGCGCGATCCCCGATGGCCGCTACGTGTTCTGGGACTACATGGAAGGGGACCAGTTTGGCTGGCCACCGATCCGGGTCAAGCTGACGCTCGATGTCACCGGTGACGAGATACTCTGCGATTTCACCGGTACCGAGCTCCAAGTCCGCGGCGCCTTCAATCTGGCGTCCTACAACCAGAACGGTCACTACATGCTCGTCATCGCGTTCGTGAACTATTTTCGAACGCTCGAACCCGGCCTGCCGTCGAATTCTGGCGTCGTGCGCCCGATCCGGATGTACTCACCTCCTGGTACCTTGCTGAATCCCGATCCCCCAGCTGCGTTAGGAGTTCGCGCAGCCACGATGTACCGAGTTATCGACGTAGCGATGGCGACTCTCGGACGCGCGTGCCCCGACGTGCTACCCGCCGCCGGCGGCGGCATGGGAGCCATCATCTTGGTCTCGACACGAGATGCCGCCAGTGGCAAGTTGAAGGTGTCTGTGATGCAGCCCCTGCGTGGGGGATCGGGCGGCCGGCCCAGGCAAGACGGTATCGAGGGCACCAACTTCCAAGGTGGATGGCTCCGCAACATTCCGAACGAAGCTCTAGAACGTGAGATGCCTGTATTGGTTCTTCGCTATGGCCTCCGACCGGACTCGGGTGGGGCCGGCCGCTTTCGTGGCGGCAGCGGGGTGGAGTTCACGTTCAAGGCATTCGCGCCCGATACGACGATCACGGCGCGCGGGATGGAGCGCTACCGATTCCATCCATGGGGCCGTGATGGTGGTAAGCATGGAACACTGGGGCTGACGTTCCTGCGGCGAGTGGCGGAGTCGCAGCCGACGTCGATCGGCAAGGTCGACGCGCTCGTCCTGGGTCCAGGCGACGTTCTGACCTTCCTCACGCAAGGGGGCGGGGGACTGGGTGATCCGCTCGAACGCGATCCCCAGCGTGTGCTTGACGATGTGAAAGCTGGACTCGCATCGGTCGACGCGGTCACACGTGACTATGGTGTCGTGTTGATCGACGGCGCGCTGGATGCAGAGGCGACGGCAGCCCGTCGAGCACACGTCCGCGACGCACGCAAAGAAGTTGACGTTGACGCCGACCGATACGATCTAGGCCCGGCACGCGAAGAGTACGAGCGGCTTTGGACCGATGAGCTCCAGAGCGGCGTCCTGGAACTCGCCTATGCGCAGCCAAAAGGGCTCCGCAGCTTCTACAGAGAGGGTCTCGCGGCCGAGATCGAAGCACGCGACCGTTCGGGGCGACCAACGCTCACAAGTGAACTGCCCGCGCTGCTGGACCAGATTCGCACTCGTGGCGAACTCGATGTCCTGGCGGATCTCTAGGGAGGCGGACAATATATGACCACGAAAGCGCAGATCATCGCGAAGATCGACGCGTTGATGCCAGAGCTCGTCGCGATGAGCGATCGCATCCACGACAATCCTGAGATCGGGTACCAAGAGCACCAGGCAAGCACGATCCTCGCCGATCGCCTCGAACGTTCCGGCTTCACCGTAGAACATGGACTGGACGGCCTGGAGACGGCATTCCGGGCAACGTACGGGCGCGGCGGTCCCACGGTCGCGTTCATCGCGGAAATGGATGCGCTGCCGGAGATTGGCCACGCCTGCGGGCACAACATCATCGGGCCGGCCGCTGTCGGTGCCGCGATCGCCCTGCGTGAGGTGATGCCCGACCTGGTCGGTCGAGTGATGGTGATTGGCACTCCGGCCGAGGAGGTGCCGCCCCCCGTCAAGAAGCGCCTTGTCGAAGCCGGTTACTTCAAGGATGTCGATGTCGCGCTCATCACGCACGGTGCCGATCGCACAGCGGTCGGTGGTCAGACGCTGGCGATCCACGCGCTCGGCCTCCAATTCACTGGAAAGGCGGCGCATGCATCGGCGGCGCCCGACAAGGGCATCAGCGCCCTCGACGCGGCAGTGCTCACGATGCATGCGATCGAGCTGCTGCGCGAGCATGTCCGCCAAGAGACGCGGATCCACGGGATCATTACGGACGGCGGTCAAGCGCCCAATGTCGTACCCGAACGCGCCGCGCTGCGCTATTACATTCGATCGTTCGACAGCGAGTACCTTGAGGAAGTCGTCCAACGGGTGCACAACTGCGCCCGCGGAGCCGCAATGGCCGTGGGCGCGGGCGTCGAGATCACCTCGCTCGGCGTGTGGGACAGCCGATACAACGTCCCGACTCTCAACGACACACTCCTTGCGAATGCAGAGGCGGGAGGCGCGTTCCAGGTCTTGCCTGTTTCCGAGCGAACCGGTTCGACCGATTTCGGCACGGTCACCCGAACGCTCCCGGCTGCCACCTTGAAAGTGGCGCTCGTGGACGAGGGCGTGCCTGGTCACAGCCAAGACTTCGTCCGAGAGTCCGGCGGGGAGCGAGGTCATCGCTGCCTGCTGGTAGGGGCAAAGGCGATGGCCGGGACGGCATATGACGTGTTGACGGACCCGGAACTCCTCCGCCGGATCAAGGCCGAATTCGCGTCCGGTCGCACAGCGATCTCGGATGCTCAACGACCAGCACTGGACGTCCTGGTCAAGTGAATGACGGCCGTGTGAACTGGGCGGGAAGTTTTCCCGCGATCATGACTCCATTCACGCGCGAAGGCGCGCTCGACGAGACGCTATTACGCGAGAACATCGAGATGACCATCCGCGAGGGCGCCCATGGCATCCTGGTGGGCGGCCACAATGGCGAGGCGCATCTGTCGACCGATGCGGAACGGAAACGGACATGGGAGATCGGCGTCGAGGTCGTGCGGAGGCGGATACCACTGCTCGTCGGCACGGGTGGTATCGGAACCGACCATGTGATCGATCTGACCTCGTACGCAGAGCGCCTAGGCGTCGATGGCGTGATGATCGAGATGCCGTACTTCATGACGCCGAATCCGGCCGACATTCTCGATCACTACCGGGCGATCTCCGATGCCGTCGACGTGCCGATCATGGTGTACAACCACCCGAAGCGGACCGGCGTCGGTATGACGCCGGCGATGTTGGTTGAGCTCGCCGCGATCAGGCACGTGGTCGCGGCGAAGGACAGCACGGGCGACTTCGTTCATGTCCTCGAGTGTCTTCGTGTGGCGGCCGACAGGGTGCGCTTCTTCATTGGTCCTGCAAGGCTGTACGCGTTCCCGGCCGTCGCTATGGGCGCAGCTGGCTTCGTTGATGGCCTGCCGCAGGTGCTCGGCGACAGAGTCAGCAGGCTCTACCAGAACATCATCGCGGGGGATATGGACAGTGCGCGGCGCGGTCAGTGGGAGCTCTTCGAGGCCGGAGAGCTGCTCTACAAGGCCGCAGGCACGTGGCCCGCGACGGCAAAGGACGCGATGCGGATGCAGGGCCGCCCGGGTGGCTGGCCTCGTCGCCCCCTACGTCCTATGGCAGATAGCGATCAGCGTCGACTGAGGGAGGGTCTATCCCGGCTGGGGGTCCTCGATCCGGAGCAAGTAGCGACCTGATGGAACGCGAGAAGCACCGTCGATTCGTCGCCAAGCGCGACATCATCGGTCAGCCCGTGTTCATCTCCGATCTGGAGGCAGAGGGCAGGGGCATGCGGCTGGAGGAACTCTGGAGCCGTGCCGTCCTCTTTCATGACATCCATGAGCTCATCACGACGACGGAGGTGGTGCAGCCGGGAGCCGAGGTACGCGACGTATCGTATGTCGGCTTCTTCGAAGTGCTGCAGGGAGGGAGCCTTCGCGTCGGTGATGTGCTGCGAGTCAATGGCCGACCCATTGGTCAGCTGGCCGGATTCGACCTCGCCCACTTCCCAAATCACCTGAATCTCGTCGTTCGCTCGGAGCGCCGACTGACCGGGAAGGACTTGGGAATGACGCTCGAAGACGAGATTCGCTTCACTCCGGAATGACACGCGTGCGCCGCCGGGATGAGCCGGCGCAGGTGTCCATCTTCCTCGATGGCCTGCGGATCCCTGCGCTGCAAGGCGAGAGCGTCGCCGCCGCACTGCTGCGCGGGGGGAACCGAGTTCTCAGGTGGACAGCGCGAGCGGGCCAACCACGCGGACTGTTCTGCGTGATGGGCTCCTGCTATGAGTGCCTGATCTCGATCGACGGCCACCCGAGCGAGCGGGCCTGTATCGCAGAGGTCCGGGACGGAATGCGCGTTACGCGGCGCGGGTCGGAGCGAGGCCCGTGACGATCACCGATGTCCTCGTCATCGGAGCCGGCCCCGCGGGACTCGGTGCGGCCATCGAAGCCCGGCGAACAGGCGCCAGCGTCACGCTCATTGATGAATATCCACAGCCCGGAGGTCAGTTCTACCGGCAGCCAATTCGCGGCCACGGCAGCGGTCACGCGCGGGAGGGCGCGCAACTGATCGCAGAGGTCGCGGCCGCAGGCGTCGACATAAGAACAGATGCGCTGGTCTGGGGGTTGGCCGACGACCGTGGTGTCGAGGTGCTTCACCATCGGATCCGGGAGCAGATCCATGCCAGGACCGTGGTGATCGCCACTGGAGCCGTCGAGAGGGTCATTCCTTTTCCTGGCTGGACCCTGCCTGGCGTGTTCAGTGCCGGTGGAGCTCAGGCGATCGTGAAATCTAGTGGAGTGGCGCCCGGCGGGAGGGTCATCGTGGCAGGCTCCGGTCCATTCCTGTTCCCCGTTGCCACCGAGCTCGCGATCTCGGGTACCAAGGTCGTTGGCGTGTTCGAAGCCACGGACCTTTCCTCCCTGGCGCGCGGCACGCGCCGTGTCGGGGGCCACTGGGCGCGGCTGCGACAGGCACTAGGTTATGCGGTCACGCTCCGTCGAAATGGTGTTCCGGTCCGGTTCGGACGACGTGTGGTCGCCGTCGAGGGCGGCTCTACTGCGCAGCGCGCGATCGTCGCCAAGGTGGACCATCACTGGCGCCCGATCGCCGGATCAGAGCGATCGATCGAGGTCGATGCCGTCTGCGTCGGTGACGGTTTCGTACCAGCGACGCAACTCCCTCGATTGTTCGGATGCGCGCAGGAGTATCGCCCGCACGGCGGGGGTTGGTGCACCGTCCACGATCTGCATCAGGAGACCAGCGTGGCGGACATCTTCATAGCTGGAGAGGCGGGAGGGATCGCCGGCGCGCACGCTGCTCTCGCTTCGGGCCGGATCGCCGGCTTTGCGGCTGCGTACCGAGCCCGAGGTGAAGCGCTGTCGTTGTGTGACACCAGGGACCTGCGGAGGGGCTTGGCGCGCCACCGCCGATTCTCCGCTCTGCTCGACTCCCTGTACCGCATCCCGCGCGAGGCATATGCGGCGATCCCCGACGGTGTTGTCGTCTGCCGATGCGAGGATGTGACGGCGGGCGAGATCCGAAAGGCGTCGTGCGCCTGGAGCGCCGAGGCAAATGTGATCAAAGGGGTCACTCGCGCTGGAATGGGACGTTGCCAGGGTCGGACGTGCGCTCCAAGTGTCGCTTCGATCATCGCTCAGAGCACTGGCGCATCAGAGCATGTCGTCGGCAGCTTTCGCGTTCGCGCTCCGATCAAGCCGATCCCTTTGCGATCGCTGGTCGAGGAGCCCAGCGCCAAGTGATCGGAACGGCGGCACGCTCCAGCGACGTCGTAGTCATCGGCGGTGGCGTGATCGGATGCGCGATCGCCTACGAGGTCGCGCGCGCCGGGCTCGACGTGACAGTACTCGAGCGCGCCGGTAGGGTCGCCGCCGCCGCATCAGGCAAGAACCCCGGCGTTATTTCCCTAGCGACGAAGACACCAGGCCGTACCGCCACGCTCGCTCGCGCGAGTGCTCTGCTCTTCCCAGAACTGCTCGAGCGTCTCGGCGATACCTGCGACTATCGCCGAGAAGGCTCCCTTGTCGTGTTCGAAGACGACCAGGAAGCTGCGTATCTCCGTGACCGCGCTGATGCCCTCGCATCCCAAGGCATCCCGCTTACGTTCGTCGACGCGGCCGAGGCACGAGAGATCCAACCACTCGTTGAGAACGGGATCCAGGGTGCGTTGTGGTGCGCATTGGACGCGATCCTCGACCCCACCGCTCTCACTGCTGCCCTCGCACGTGCCGCGGCCGACCTCGGAGTCCACATCGGTCTGCGGGAGGAGGTCCTTGGTATCTCGCGCAAGGCGGGTCGGGTCAGCGGGGTGCGGACTTCGACCGGTGAGTGGCCCGCCAAATGGGTGGTGAATGCTGCGGGACCCTGGTCCGCGCAGGTCGGGCGCTGCCTGGACATCACTCACCCTGTTTCGCCTCGCAAGGGCCAGTTGATCTCGACAGAACCGATGAGAGGAGTTCCGTGCGTTCGAGTGACGTCCGCCCGTGAGCTAGTGATGAAGCACGGCGGCGCGGTAGAGGACCGCCCCGCCGTGGGAGTCGGCATAACGCCGAAACCTGACGGCACGGTGATCATCGGCGGCACGAACGAAGACGTTGGATTCGACGAGCGTGTACACGCTGCGACATGCGCCACGATCGCGCTCGCGGCGGCACGGTTGTTCCCGCGCCTAGCAGGTGTGAGGATTGTGGGAGCCTGGGCTGGGTTCCGCCCTGGATGTGCTGGCGGCCCGCTCGTAGAGGCCGCCACCGGCGTTGAGGGCTACGTCGTCGCGACAGGTCACGGAGGAGACGGCGTCGCTCTAGCGCCCATCACTGCGCGCTACGTCGCGGACCTGATCGGCGGTGAAGACGCAGAGCTGTCGTTCGAGGGCTACGCGGATCGGATCTTTGCCGGCGGTGCACCATAGCAAAGCGAAGGGCACAACCGCCGACCGCGCGCGCCGATCGGCCGAGTCCCGCTGACTCCGAGATCGGACCTCTGTCATGGAGGCCGATCGGCCCGTTCCGCGGCGGACGCGTGGTAGCGGTCGCGGGCGATCCTCATGAGCGTTCGACGTTCTATTTCGGATCGAGCGGCGGCGGTATCTGGAAGAGCGTCGACGCGGGCGTGTACTGGGAGAACGTCTCCGACGGCTTCTTTCGTCGTGCGTCCGTTGGAGCGATCGCAGTGGCATCGTCTGACCCGAACGTGATCTATGCCGGCATGGGCGAATCATGTATACGTGGGAATGTTTCGCACGGAGACGGCGTGTGGCGATCGACTGACGCGGGTCGAACCTGGTCGCATGTAGGTCTTGCAGACACTCGTCACATAGGCAGGGTACGGATCGACCCTCGCGATCCTGACCGGGTGTACACAGCGGCCCTTGGGCATGTGCACGGGCCGAATCAAATGCGCGGGCTCTTCCGATCGAAGGATGGCGGCGCGCGGTGGGAGCGCGTGCTCTTTCGAGGCGCCGGGGCGGGCGCCGTGGATCTGGCGCTCGACGAAGCGAACCCGCGCACCCTCTACGCGGCATTCTGGCAGGCGATCCGCACCCCCTGGGGATTGACGAGCGGGGGCACAGGGAGTGGCCTCTTCCGTTCCACTGATGGTGGAGACTCTTGGATCGCTCTGTCCCGCAATCCTGGATTTCCGTCCGGTATCCTCGGGCGAATAGGCGTTGCCGCATCACCGGCACGCTCCGGTCGCGTCTGGGCGATCGTTGAGGCCGAGGCCGGCGGCCTGTTCCGCTCCGATGATGGCGGGGACCACTGGGAGCGGATGAGCGAAGATCGCGCTCTACGGCAGCGGCCCTGGTACTACCAGCACGTGGTTGCAGATCCTCGCGATCACGAGAAGATCTACGTACTGAACGTTGACCCGTGGCGCTCTAACGATGGCGGCAGGACGTTCACAGCGATGGCTATTCCGCACGGAGACCATCACGACCTGTGGATCGACCCACGAGATCCTCTTCGGATGATCGAGGGCAATGACTTCGGCGCGACCGTGACTCTCAACGGTGGCGAAAGCTGGTCTCGCGTCGACAATCAGCCGACCGGGGAGATGTATCACGTCACGACGGACACGCGTACGCCCTATCGGATCTATGGTGCGCAGCAGGACACGACGACGATCAGCGTGCCGAGTCGTAGTGCTCTGGCCGCGATAACGACGTCGGACCACTATGCCGTTGGCGGTGGCGAGAGCGGCTATGTGGCTGTACGGCCGGACGATCCAGATGTCGTCTACGCCGGGAGCTATCAAGGCGTTCTCACCCGTTATGACCGTCGCTCCGGTCAAGTACGCAATATCCAGGTCTGGCCGGAGACGACGGCTGGTGAAACGGCTGCCGAGGTGCGCTATCGGTTCCAGTGGACCTATCCGATCGTGGTATCGCCGCACGACAGCGACACGATCTACGTCGGTGGCAATCATGTGTTCAGATCGGTCGACGAGGGGATGAGCTGGGATCGGATCAGCCCGGATCTGACGCGAGCGGATCCAGAAAGGATGGGATCATCTGGTGGTCCCATTACGAAGGACAACACCGGTGCTGAGTACTACTGCACGATCTTCACGTTGGCGGAATCCCCGGTGGAGCCAGGTGTGCTCTGGGCAGGCTCCGACGACGGACTCGTGCATGTGTCGAGGGACGGCGGATCGACGTGGACCCAGGTCACGCCGCGTGGCCTGGCGCCATGGTCGCTCATTAGCATCATCGAGCCGTCGCCGCACCGAGCAGGTACCGCTTATCTCGCTGTGACGCGCTACAAGCTGGATGATCCGCGCCCATATCTTTTCGCCACGGACGACTTTGGCCGCTCGTGGCGCCGGATCGTCCGCGGGATCCCATCCGACGACTTCACGCGTGTCATACGCGAAGATCCTGAGCATGAGGGCTTACTGTTCGCTGGCACGGAGACCGGTGCGTACACATCGCTGGATCGCGGTCGGACGTGGCGACGTCTCGGGGGCCTGCCAGCAGTACCCGTCCACGACCTCGTCCTGAGAGAAAACGATCTGATCCTCGCGACCCATGGCCGTTCATTCTGGATCCTCGACGACGTGAGCTTTCTTCGCGAACTCGCCAGGGCGGAGGCTTCGGCGATCCATCTATTCACGCCACGGACGACCACACGGTATCGCTCCGCCGATGGGTTCCCTCGCGCGCCGCGGCCATCGAAGAACTATCGCGTGCTCGAGCACGCCATGGTCACGTTCAGGCTAGTGGAGCAACCCACCGGCGAACGCGGACGCCGCTACCTTGACGCAGGCGCGAACGCTGCGGACGCTGTCATCGTCGACTACTGGCTACGCGATGCGGCCGATGCGGTCGAGCTCTCTTTCCTCGACGGCCACGGCGGCCTGATCCGATCGTTCCGTTCGGACGCGGGACCACCGCGGCCAACAGGCAACCCAGGCTTGAATCGCTTCTGGTGGAACATGCGATACCCGGACGCCGCACGGATAACAGGGGTCGTGCCATGGGACGAACGTTCCGTGCTCGGTCCATTGGCGGTCCCGGGTCGCTACTCCGTGCGCCTACGGGTCGGTGGCGCGGAGCAAACCGTCTCGTTCGACATCATCAAGGATCCACGGATCGGCGCGGATGCGTCAGGGCTCGCCGACCAGTTCGCTCTTCACCTTCAGATCCGAGACAAGATCTCGGAGACGCACCACGCGATCGACTCGATCCGCAGGACGCGCAATGAGATGAGCGCGTGGCAGGATCGCGTTGGATCGGGGAGGGAGAGCCGCGCGGCCGCGGCTGCGGCCCGCCGGCTGCTCGCGAGCCTTCTGGCGATCGAGGAGCGACTAATTCAGACCAAGGCGAAAACGCGTCAGGACATGCTCAACTTCCCTGCGCGTTTGGACGCCAAGCTCGGAGGGCTCGCGCTTGTCGTCGGCGGTGCCGATCATCCACCGTCGGCTGGGATGCGCGCCGTATTCGCCGATCTGGCCGCCCGCGTGGATCGCGAGCTTGCGGTCTTGGACCGGCTGCTGCGGATTCAGGCGCAACGCTTCGACGCGCTCGCTCGCCGCGCGGGATCGCCGGTGATCTCGACGCCGATCGCTATTGTGTCCGACCGCGTGCGGCGACCGGCCAAACATCCTCGACCACACCGTTCCGTATCGCGAAGAACTGATCGTAAAGGTTGACCGTCGTGTCGCAGTGTGTCGGCACTATTCTCACGGGGTCGCCGATACGCGGGAAGGAGGCAGGCGAGTCGCCGTCCCGCAAGATTCTGCCGTGCTCGTCGCCGGCTGTGGTGAAGCGAAAACCGGGTAGGTCTTTCAAGAGTGGCTGGCCCGCATCCGTCGAGAGGCTCTTGTTCCCGGCATCGACCACGACGCGATCACCATAGCGACCGATCGCGGTTGCTAGGACGGTCAGGGCGACCTCGAAAGGTGCGCCTTCGACTCGCGCGTAGTCGGCGTCCATGACCGCGTATGAACCTGGCTGGAGTTCCGTCACTGTCGGTCGCGCACCGGCGATCTGATAGGTCCCGGTGCCTCCGGTCGTCGCGATCTCGACAGCGATCCCGTCACGCTCGAGCGCATCGCGCGCGGCCGCGAAACGATCCATCGCTTCTCCCCCGCGTTCTGTCCGTTCGGTCGCCGCGTAGATGTGCTGCAAATGGCCCTCATATCCTTGGAGACCCCGGAATCGAAGGCCGGGCAGCTTCGCCACCACTCGCGCAAGATCACGGGTCGGCAGGCCCGGCTCCACACCCGTTCGCATCTGCCCGACGTTGACGTCGACGAGCGTGTCAATGACGATTCCGTGAGCGAGCGCGGCGTCAGAGAGCCACGTCGCGCCATTCGTGGAATCGACAACGGCCATGACGGCGGCCTCGGCCGCGAGGCTGGCATGGAATCGAGCCTTGGCCGGACTCCCCACGACCGTCGACACCAGGATGTTCTGGATACCGCCCTCCAGCATGACCGCGGCCTCGCCCAATTTCGCGCAGGTGATCCCGATCGCGCCGGACTCGAGCTGACGGCGCGCGACGATCGGACTCTTATGCGCCTTGGCATGAGGACGCAGAGCCTTACCCAGCCGCCGGCAGTCATCGGCCATGCGCCCGAGGTTGCGCTCGAGTGCGCCAATATCGAGCAGCAGCGCCGGTGTATCGAGGTCGATGGCGCGCTTGCCAACCCAACGCCGGACGTTCTCGTCCGGCGTTGGGTTCAGAGTTCTAGACACGCACGGCACCGTATCCGTAGACGCCGGCGTAGCTACATACGATCTCGATCAATCGGACGAGTCCGCGCACCGCCAGGCGAAGAGGCTCCTCTAGCAGGACACCATCCGCATCTGTCGTGCCGAGCCCAGGCGTGATCATGATGTTCCCGTCGTACGCGACCGTCGGTACGATCCCCATCTGGGACATGCCGGTCTGAAGGAGTGCCGTGCCCGCGTACATGTCTTCGATGGTGAAGATCGGTATTCCGGGCTCACCATCGCGCCAGGTCCGCTGATAGTTGATCTCGACGGTCGCACCGTTGGTCGACTTGGTGATCAAGATACCCTGGCGCAGCGCAGTCGGAAGCCTCGCGAACTCCTCGAGCACGATCGCGTGCATCCTGTCGAGTGGTCGGTTGATCACTTCGGGTCGTTCTCGGATCGCACGCAAGGCCGCGAGCAGACCGACCAGATATTCCTTGCCGGCGTCATATGTCACGTAGGCGGCCTTGCCGTACGAGAGCGGAGCTCCGCCACGTTCCCCATGAATGCCGAGCGCGCGTCGGATCGGCACCATGATCTCCTCTCGTCCGATCATCAGGCCGCCCGTCGGTGCGCCACTCGCCTTGTCCATCGAGTACACGATCACGTCTGCGCCGATCTGTCTCGGATCGACACCGAGGAACGGCACGCCCTTCGCGTTGTCGACGACGTATGGCACGTCGTACGCCTTGGCCATCTGGCCGATCCGTCGCATGAGACTGGGCGCACCGTCCTGATCGTGCTCCCCATGGCCGTAGCCCGGAGTGTCATAACCCATCGACGTGAAAGCGGAGAGCATCGGAGCGTGTCGCTCCGCGGCCACTGCGATCGCCTCACCGGCGGCCGCCGAGTCGACGTCGGCCAGCAGCACGGCGGTGAAGTACTTGATCCCGTGGTTCTCATAGCGAGCGCCGGGAAGGCGAACTAACACAACGTCGAGGTTCTCTAACCGCTTTCCGAGCATGCCCATCTCCCCGGCGGTCACGCCGCGGTCGGCGTATAGGTCCTTGTACTTCGCGGGGAATGGTCGACCGTACCCGGCCTGGTGGTGAAGGTGCCTTTCGTACGGGGCGATATACCGCGTTCGGTAATTGTCGCCGCGGCCCGCAAGCGGGGGCGTGGCCAATACGTCGAATGCGAGAGCTAGTGCCGCCTCGCAGGTGTTGATGGGGGCGGCATCGAATTCGTCGCCATATCCATCCTTGACGATCTCGCGGAGTTCGTCGGCGAGGAACTTGTTCTCGATCACCGTACGCGCCGCGCGATCCATTGCCTCGCTCACGTCGCGGCGGAGGAGCGCGTGGCAACTTGAGATGGAACCCGTCAGGCCGACTTGGCCGCGGAGCTCGCGCGGCAGTCCGATGTCATCAGCCGCTTTGCGCGCGTCCGCGTAGATATTGGGGATGTTCGCGTGCAGCCTCTTGTAAAGCTCGTACCGGTACCGGAATGGGACCTCCCGGTCTACCGTTATGGTCATCGTCCGCCCTGTGCGACAGCACCGGCGTTTCGATCTAGCTCGAGAACGCCTCCCTTCGAAAAGTTCTCCGGGTCCGACTCTTGGAGGAGGATTTGCACCGCGTCAGGCGTGGTGCCAAATACCTCGACGACATCAGCGGTGATGCGCCGAACGAGTTCGCGCTTCTGATCGACGCTGCGACCTCGGAAAGCTTGGATCGTGATTCTTGGCATCGTTCGTTGTCCTCCTATGCCGCTTGAAGTTGGATCGAGCTCTCTTGGGCCTAGACGCGGTAGACGCCGTCCTCGACGATCAACTCTCCGTCGAAGGTCGCCGTTGCGGCGGTCAGGCTCGCGTCGACGTGCCACTTGGACTGCACATCGCCGCCGAAAGTGACGTTCGATCCAACGCCAAGATGGAAGCCGCCGTAGAGGCGTTCATCGTTCGTCGGTCGACCTACAGGTGTGCGCGCTCGCGGATGGCAACCAAACCCATACTCCGACGCGTGGAATGCCGACGGATCGTTAAGGGCATCCGCGGCTTGCTTCCACTCACCGGCCGCCGGTCCGCCTTCGACCCCGCGCAGCCAGCCGTCCCTGACGGTGAGCACGATGGGATCCTCACTTGTGAGTGGTCGCCAGACAGGCGTAAATCCTGCGTCGATGATGAGCGTGCCGTTCGCGGAACCCGGGTCGATCCCCCCGCCGGACAGCCCGGGAATGAAGTGGGTAAATTGGCCCGGCTCGCGGTAACGCGCATCCATCGTGTGGACCTGAAGCTTACCCACCATACACGTGAAATCCGTGCCCTTCGGTGTAGTCACATGGAGTTTGCCGCCCTTGCGGAAACGGTCAGCGAGCGCCGTTGTGAGCCGTCCCCACTCCTCGATCTCGTCTCCTGAGCGCGGCGCCAGCCGGAAGAGAATGTCCCCGGTCCCCAAACTGCTGGCTGAGCCCAGCACGAGGATGCGCGCACCGGCCAACTTCGCCTTGTGCGTCGCTTGCGTGTGGATCGCACCGCGTGTCGGTAGTAGATACACCACCTTCGTCGCCGCCATCGCCGACGCCACGGTGCCTGGTAACTCCTCATTGGGAGTGTCGCGCGAGAGGAAGTCGATGAGGCTCACTTCGGCGCCCACATATCTGGCCGCCGCGAAGACCGCTTCGACCAATTCGCGGCATCCGGGGTATTCGCGGACCATCGGGTCGCTGACTATCAATGCCTCCTCTCCCTTCTGGAGACGCGTCGATGTTTCCACCGCGACCCGTGCCGTGTTCATCCACTCGATCATTCGTGAATCCATTCATCTCTCCTCGCTCGCGCATTGTCGCTAGATCTGGTAGACACCATCCTGGACGAGCAGTTCGCCGTCGAGAGTCGCGGTAGCGGCTGTAGCGATGGCATCGACGTGCCACTTCGACTGGATCTTGCCTCCATAACTGACGTTGGTCCCGATCCCCATGTGGAAGGCACCGTAGAGGCGCTCATCGTTGGTCGGACGTCCGAACGGTACTCGCGCGCGTGGATGGCATCCGAAGCCGTACTCAGCTGCGTGGTAGGCGGTCGGATCATTGAGGGCGGCGGCAGCGAGGCCCCACTCTTTCGCAGCCGATCCGCCTTCGACTCCCCTGACATAACCCTCGCGAATCTCTAGGACGACGGGATTCTCACCAAGTAGTGGGCGAGCTACCGGTGTGATGCTCGCGTCGACGACAAGGGTGCCTGTGTACGAACCAGGCGTCGCACCGCCGCCTGCAAGGCCCGGAATGAAATGCGTGTACCCGCCCGGCTCACGGTACTGCGCGTCCATCGTGTGGACATTCAGTACACCGACCTCGCACCGAAGATCCGTCCCTTTGCGTGTCGTGACGTGAAGGTGTCCACCGCGCTTGAAGCGGCTGGCCAGCCGCGTCGTTAGCCGCGCCCAATCATCTATCTCCTCGGCTGACCGGGGCGCAAGTCGTACGAGGACGTCGCCGGTCCCATAGCTCGTCGCGGAACCCAGCACAAGTATCCGAGCGCCAGCATCGCGCGCACGCCGATTCGCTTGCGTGTGGATCGCGCCCATGGTGGGTAGTAGATACACGACGTCCGCCGCTGCCATCGCGGCCGCGACTTGGCGCGGTAGTTCCTCGTTCGGGATCGTGCGCGCTGCGAATTCGACGGTCGTGACCTCCGCGCCGACGTAGTTGGCGGCAGCTATGACCGCGTCGATGAGGTCTCGGCAGTTGGGAAAGTCGCGCACTCGGCTGTCAGTGACCATGACCGCGTTCTCGCCCGGTCGCAGGCGTGTCGATACCTCCACTGCGACCCGTGCCGCGTCCATCCACTCGATCATTCGTTCGTCCACGACCGGCCTTCAGTCCGCGACGAGGACCGGTTCGATGAACGACTCGGTCGATAGATCAGCGGCTCCTCGAACGACGACGTCGGCCACGTGGGCTCCCGTGACTGGAGAGAGCGCGATGCCATCTCCGGCATGCCCGGTCGCCGCGATGTAGCCCCCCGGTCCGCCAGCACGCCCCACGATCGGCCCGCCTTCGCGATACGGTCGAAGTCCCGCCCACATCCGGAGCACCGGCAGTTCCGCGAGCGCCGGCATGACGCGAGTGGCATAGCCTGCGATCCACGCGATACCTTCCTCTGACGTTCGTCGGTCGAAGCCGACGCTCTCGTTCGTACTGCCGAGGATCACCGTCCTGCTGCGGGGCTTCCAGGCATAACCGAAGGAGAGTCTGCCGGCGGAGCCGTCCGCACGATGCTTCGCCAGGAGCTGTCGGGTGCTGAGTATCTTGACCGGAGGTAATTCGTCCTCAGCAGCCAGCACGAGGACCTGCCCTCGTCGGGGGACGACCCCATGGCGGACGCCGACCATGGCTGCGACATCGTCGGCGAACGCGCCGGTCGCGTTGATCACCCAATCTGCCCTGATGGATCCATGATCGGTCGTGACTGAGCGAACTCGACCGTTGTGAAGTTCGATCCCCGTAACGGCGACCTTGGGCATGATCTTTGCGCCATGGCGTTCCGCCGCGCGAGCGAAACCGTAGGTCACCTGAAATGGGTTCACCTGGCCGTCAGTGGCGCAGTAACTTCCGCCCACCACGCTGCCGTTCAGGAGCGTGCAGATCTGCCTAGCCCGGATACTGTCAACGATCTCCACGCGCGCGCCGCCGGCGCGTTGCCGCGCGGCCAGATCGGCCAAGAACGTGAGCTCGTCCTCGCTCTCAGCAACGATTAGGGTCCCACACTGCTCGTACTCGACGTCATGGGACAGCTCGGAAGAAAGTTCGAGGAACCTGAGCTGCGCGGCCCTGGCCAAAGCCAGGGATAGCCCCGGCTTCTTGGTCGCTAGTGATACCGTCCCTGGATTGGCCGACGATGCCCCGCTCCCGACTGGATCGCGGTCCACGACCGTCACGCGTATGCCTTCCCGTGCCAAGTGGTAGGCGACGGAAGCACCTATCGCGCCGCAGCCAATGACGACAACGTCTGTCCGTTCGGGACGCGGATCACTCATCCGTGATGATGGACGATAGGCTCGGCCGGCCTCAGCGTCAACGCGCCGCCGCGCGTACTGGGGCGCCTCAAGTGCGTCGTGTCTGACCGTCTCCGCGGGGCGCGGATCGTCGTTATCGGTGCTGGCGTTGTCGGCGCTGCCATCACCTATCGAGCGGCTCAACAAGGCGCGCGCGTCACAGTAGTGGACCGCGCGGCGCCGGGGTCCGGCGCCAGCTCGGCTTCCTTCGCGTGGACCAATGCATTCGGTAAGCAGCCTTGGGAGTATCACATCCTGAACGCGAACGGAATGCGGGAGCACGAAACTCTCGCTGCGGAACTAGAGGGCGAATGGCTACATGTTGACGGCGGCCTGATGTGGGCGGACGGCGCGGACACTGTGAAGGTGCGCGAACTCGAACAGAAGGTTCAACTCATGGATCAGTGGGGCTACCGGATAGACGTCGTAAGTGCCCAGCAGGTGACCCGCGAGATCGAGCGGGACCTCGTCATCGATGCCGATCGAGTCGTCAACGTGTACGTCGCGTCGCAAGAGGGTTGGCTCGAAACGGCGAACTTCTGTCATGGCTTGATCCACTGCGCGAGCCATCGGCACGGCGTCGAGGTGCTCGCCGGCGAGGTCCGCGGGTTCGAGCAGCGCAATGGCGCCATCGATGCAACCAGGCTGGCGGATGGAACGACTCTGTACAGCGATGTCGTCGTGAATTGCGCGGGACCCGAAGCGTCTGAAGTTGCGCACTTGGCCGGCCTCCGCCTGCCGCTTGGACTTCGGCCGGGCGCTCTGATGATCACCGGAGCAACGCCCAACCGACTCCGCCATGTCGTCCACTCGCCTCACGTGAACATGCGTCCGGACAACGCGGGACGTCTTGCTCTAAACCTCCATAGCGTCGACGCGTTCATTGCGAGAGGAGGCTACCTGAACGTGGGAGATCAGACGACGCGTGACGCGATCTCCACGGCCGCGACAATGATGCCAGCCCTTCGCAACACTATGGTCGAGAGTTGGCGGGCGGGCGTCAGGCCGGTGCCGCTCGATGGCCTCCCCATCATCGGCTTCGACCCCCGACTTCGTGGCTTGTATCACGCGGTCACGCACAGCGCCGTAACGCTGGCGGCGATCCTCGGTCGGCTCGTGGCGGAAGAGCTGTCGGGCCGAGAGTCACCTGATCTCACACGATATCGAGCGGATCGCCTCATCGCGGCCTAGGCTCTGCCGTAATGCACCCGATCGCCAGATGAACACTCGTGGCCGTCGACCCAACTGGCCGTCAAGAGCAGTCCATCCCTTGATCGATAGCGTCTTCTCATTATTCGACGCGCGATGCCCGCGATGCGGTAGTCGAGAATTGACTAGAACGACACAGGACGAACTCCGCGAGCACACCGGCTGGCGATGCCAGTCCTGCCACTTCTGGTCAGTTGTGAGAGCGAACGATGGGGCTGACTGCTGACAAGTGCGTCCCCAGCGCGGTCCGACATCTATCGCTAGGTCGTCGCCGCCAGGTTCATGACCGCTACCTGCGGGCTGTTCAGGGCAGTCGCGATGATCAGCTGCTCGACACCGGTGATCTGCTCCGCGACCGCTCGCGCGGCGGCATCTCCGTCGCCGGCGGCGAGCGCGTCGACCAGGTGCCGGTGCTCGTGGGACATCTCGACGCGCGAGCCGCCGAGCTCGAGCGCGAGGTACAGGATCCGCGCAACCTCGTCGAGCAGCTGCACGACGACCGCCGTGAGCTTCGCGTTGCCGGACGCCGCCGCGACCGTCGCATGCAGCTCGGTGTTCGCACGCAGGAATCGCTCGACGCTCTTCAGGTCGTTCGGGTCGTACCCGACGGCGCAGAGCTCGTCGAGCCGGCGCATCTGCGCGACGTTGCAGCGGCCCGCCGCCATGCGTGCCGCTTCCGTCTCGACGATGCGCCGGAATCCGAGGAGCTCCTTCACGTCGCTGAGCGTGATCGGCGCGATGCGATAGCCGCGGCGGGGCAGGGGATGGACCAGCTTTTCGTGCGCGAGCCTCGCGAGGCCCTCGCGGATCGGCGTCTTGCCGAGGCGATACCGCTCGGAGAGCTGTGCCTCCGTGACCTCGACGCCCGGCTGCAGCCGGCAGCGGATGATGTCCTGCCGCAAGCGACTGTAGGCGAGTTGCCCCAACGACTGATGGGTGCGTTTCCGCTGGATGCTCACGACCTTGACCATCGGCGGAGCAGTGTACTAGCCTCGCTCTCGTGATATATCACGTCATCGCTCCCTATCTCGGCGCGCCTGGGGTCAACCGCACGTGAAGTCCGCCTACGCGCACTGGGACGCTTACGAGCTGGACTTCCGGCTGAAGCAGGGCGAGGCCGAGCCGCTGCGCTCCGTCATCCTCCCGGAGCTCCGCGCGGCCGACGTCGAGGGCACCGTCTACATCGTCGGCGGCGACTCGAAGGAGCACTCGGCCGGGCGCGACGACCCGGTTGGGTCTGGGATGCCCGCGAGGACAAGTTCCAACGCGGTCTAGATGAGCTTCGCGCCTTTGTCGCCCGAGAGGGTCACGCACGTGTGCCGCAGAAGTACAGGACTCCGACTGGCTTCTCGCTTGGGGCATGGGTCAATAGCCGCCGCGCTCAGCGCGACAGGGGCGCGCTTTCGTCTGACCGCGTCATGACGCTCGAGGCACTGCCCGGCTGGACGTGGGACCCTCTCGAGGATAGCTTCCAACGCGGTCTCATCGAGCTGCGTTCCTTCGTCGCGCGCGAGGGCCACGCTCGGGTTCCTGACGGCTACACGGCACCTACAGGTTTCGCGCTCGGAGTCTGGGTCGGGAATCGCCGTGGCGAGCATCGCAGTGCTGCACTCTCGCCGAACCACGTCGCACTGCTCGAGGCGGTTCCCGGATGGACCTGGCGAAATTGACGCGGCCTTGAATCGGAGGCGATCGACACTACTTACACGGTGTAGGTAACGGGAGGGATGACGGTGCCCGAAGTCGCGCGAATATTGCGTCGACACCCGGCCGATGTGCGCCGGTGGCTCCGCGAGGGCCGGCTGCGAGGCAAGAAGTACGGGCCGACGTGGATCGTCACCAAGCGCGACCTCGATCGGTTCCGACGACCCGAGCCCCAGCGGCGGAGCGCAGGAGGGAAGCGATGACACGTAACGTCACGTTGCTCTGCGTCCGCATGCCGCGCTCGGCGAACGGGGCGCACCCGCAAGGTCTCGGCGGTTCAGCAGGTCTCGCGCCGTGACCGCAGCGACGAGGACTGAGGAGTGAAGCGGCGAGGCAACGGCGAAGGTTCGACCTACCGGCGGAAGGATGGCCGCTGGGCCGCGTCGGTGACGACGACAGCGCAGGGTGGTGTGAAGTGGCACATATCGACGATCAGGTAGCTGCTGCTCAGGCTGGGCGCCCTTCCCGGCGCGGCACGTGCAGTCGAGAAGCCCCGTGACCACTAGGAAGGTCTCGGTCCGTGCGCCTCGCGGCCGCGGACGGCCGTTGACGCTCACCTCGGCGGTTCAGCGGCGGATCTGCTCTGCGATCGAGGCCGGAAACTTCGTTGAGAGCGCGGCGCAGCTGGCTGGCGTTGGCCGGAGCACTCTCTATCGCTGGCTGTCCCTGGCCGACTCCGACGACAAGCAATATCGGGACTTTCGAGACGCACTCCTAACCGCGCGCGCGAAGGCGGAGGCCAGAGCGGTGGCCGTGATTGTGAAGTCGGGGCGCCGAAGCTGGCAGTCGGCAGCGTGGTTCTTGGAGCGATCCTTCCCGGATCGCTGGAAGCGACGCGAGCATCACGAGGACCTGCCCGCACAGTCGGATCTGGGCTCCTTCGGGCAACCCACTGTGGGCGATCGTTTGGATGCAGCGATGCAGCGTTCTCCCGGTGAGATCCCGCGTGTGCTGGCGGCCCTCAACGTCCTACGCGAGGTCACCGAGAGCGAGTAAACACGGCGGTCCCCGCGCTTAGGCGCCCCTCCTTGAGGGGTCCCCGGACCTGCTCCCAGGACCTGTAGCGCCGCCTTCGAACCCTCAAGTCTCCTGACGGCCGCGCGGTCACGGGGGCTCTCCGCCTGGAGCTGCCCGCTTTTGGCTGCCTCGAGGATTCGGTCGATGATCTGCGCGGCACCTCGGGCGTCCTCTGCGTGTCCCACCGCCCTATTCTCGCGCACTCGTTGCGAGCCGGTGGTTCGGCGAAGAGACCTAAACGTTGGCGTCTAGCGTGGCCCCGCTGCTCTACTCAAGCAGCAGGTCCGCGAGCCCCGATGGCCATCCGCGACAAGCCTGTTTACGACTTCCCTCACGGGCTGACGCGATCGCGGGTCGCGAGCATGTTTGAGGTCACGTTCGAGGGGTCGCCGCTGGGCGGCGAATTGCCGCCACTCGAGCGCGCGGGGGGCCCGACGAAGAAAGAGCAGCTCACCGTCGCGCGCTGACGCGCCTACCATGCCCTCCCGTTGACCGGCCGACGCCAGAGAGTTCTGCGGCGATTTCCAAGTAGTTGCCTGCTTCGCCCGCCTTACATATCTGCCGCTGAACGCTCGGCGTGAGCTTCGTCGGGCGACCGCATCTGGCTGGCAGGCGTGTCTTCTGTGGGGCGGCTGCGCGCACCGCGAGTCGGCGACCGACCGGGATCGCAAGACGCTTCGGCTGATCCAACGCGCCGGGGATGATGCACCGGCAGCGACCTTCGACACAAGGTCCAGCCGCAGGCTCGGCGCTAGCCAGCGCTGGTAGGTGACGAGGAATCTTGGTCGTGCTCATCGGCGCGGCGTGGAAGGGTGCTGACGCGGCGTAGAAGTGACTGCACCCATCTGCGTCTTGTCTCCAGCAGCCGTCTTAGGTTGACCACCCTCTGCGGCAACGTTTGGCATCTACGGGACAGCGACCCTATCTCGAATACGTTTGCGCAGAGATCGGTAATTCTCGATCCCGTGGTTTCGCCAGAAGAGCAACACGGCATATTGCACCGCCTGCCAGCTCCGGCCGGCGGCGATGTCCGGATAGCTCTCGCCGATGAGGTGCCTGGCTGCCCACTCGGCGACTGGTCGGTTAGGGAGGCGACGTTTTGACCCTGACGAGCGAGAACCCGCACGCTCACGGACTTGCTGTTGCAGCTGCGCGACCTGCGGCCACACCGCGCGCACGGCCGAACGCGCCCCTTGCGCCCTGCCGCCCCAAGGTATGTCCACGACCACTTGCCATCCATCGGCGGATAACCGAGCGATCGGCGTCCGCAGCTCGGATCGAAGCCGGGCGGGCTCGAGCGTCCGGAGGCAGCATTCAACGTCGTCCGGAGTGTGGCGGGGGCCGATAGTGAGGCGGGCGATGCCGCCGGCGGACATGAGCCCGTGACTTTTCGCCGCCATTGTCCGTAGCCGATCGCGTGGGCGAGGATCCGGATCGCGCGCTGATCACCTTGGTCCGCACGCACGAGCAGGCCCGCGCCGGCCAATGCGACGCGGTGCGCGACCATGTCGAGCAGTTGCGCGCGCGAGGCGGCGAGCGACTCGCCGAGGGCATCTGCATAACCGTCGAGGAACGCGAGGATCCGGGCCTCCGTCTGGGCGGGCGCGCGCTGCGGCCCGATGGGCGCGAAGGCGTAGACAGCGTAGCCGACGTCGCGCAGCTCGCTCGCGACGCTCGCCGCATCCCAGTCGAAGATCCCATCGATGCGCCGCCCGAGGCGCGTGCAGTTGTACCAAGCGAAGTCGTTGTGAACGACGTGCCGCGGCGTGCGGTCATCGGCGGGCGGCGTGGCGAAGCGGAGCAAGAGCGGGAGCGCCCTGCGTGCGACCTTGGCCTCCGGCCGCCGGGCCAACCTCGCAAGCGCGTCGCCGGGACGGCTCGCCGCCGGCGAGGCCGGCCAGCGCGCAGTGGGCGGTGGACGGTAGGACCGGAGCACGCGGTGCATCCGCCCGAGGAGCACCCCCGCGCTCGCGACGAGTTCGTCGTCGTCGAAGTCGAACTGGTCGGGCGTGACCGCGGATGCACCCGGCAGGTACGTGAGCACCTCGTAGAGCTGGCCGCTGGCGACGGCCACGCTGTCCGCACCCGCGCGCACCCGCGGGGCATGCGGGAAGCGGTCTTCGAGGAAGCGCAGGAGCGCGTGACGGGTGCGGACGAGCGGCGCGTGGTCGCGCGGGTGCTCGCGCAGCACGAACACCCCGTCCTGGGTCATGACCCGCCAGCCTCGCGTGACGTTGCCGCCGAGCGGGGAAGCTTCCGTCATCGTGAGGCCGAACTGGCTCAGCACCGCCTCGATCCTCGCGTTTGGCTCGCGCCCCGTCATGGCGGCAACGCGCGCGGATGATGGACGCGATCGCGATTCATCGATGTGCGCTCGTCCGATGTCCGTCGAGGGCTTCGGGGAATCGCTCGAGCGAGCTCATCCTGCTGGGGCCTGGGTGGCGAGGAGCCGCTGGATGACCGTCTCGTCGGTGCCTTGGCGCAGCTCCAACCGCCGCTGCAGTTGGAGGCCCCGGCCCTTCATGTACACGACGATGGCCCGCCCCGCCACGGGCGCGATCGGCCTGACCCAGGCGTAGCCGACGAAACGCGCAGCCCGCGCCGGGTCGTAGGTCAGGGCGTCGGGGCTCGACCTGGCGTTGCGCCAGAGCGCGGAGCCGACGTCGGCGAGGAGCGCCTCGTCATACGCGAGCGCGAAGTTCACCAGGCGGAACGTGCCGCGGTCATCGATCACGACGTTGCTCTGCGTCGCATCGCCGTGGATGACGGCGCGGGGCGCCAGGTGATGGCCGTTGTCCTCCAACTCCCGTTCGAACGCGATCTGGACCGGGCGCGCCGCCGGGTGCGACGGGCGGCACTCCGCGAGCGGATGCGGCCCCTGCCGCTGCGGCCCCGGCGGCAAGGCGAGTGACGAGTGGTGGAAGTCGCGAGCAGCGCGCCGGCCGCGTGCATCTCGTCGTCGGTCCAGCTCATGGGCCGCCCGGGCACGTGGGGGAGCAGCTCCCAGATCGCCCCTTCCACGACCGCGATGCTCTGGCCCCGTAGGTCGCTGATCCTCGCTGGCACGACGAAGCCCGCCGCGGCGAGGTCGCCCAAGAAGTCGTGGAGCCACGCGATCGACGCCAGCGCCTCCTCATCTGACTGCCCGAAGCTGCGAAAGCGCTCCGGATCGTTCCGGCGGAGCACCGCGCGGCGCGCACCGTAGCGCACGGACCACGGCCGCCCCGGTCCGCCGAGCTGCGCGACCTCGGTGACCGGCGCCGGCAGAGGTCCATGACAGCGTAAAGGTCGGCCGGCGTCATCGGGAGGCGATCATCAACGTGTGTCCGCCCTGCCCCTCGGGCACAAAGCGTTTGTGCTCGACGACGAGGCCAGCGTCCGCGAGCCACCGTCGGTACGTCGCCGCGTCCGCGTGGCTCCACCACATATCGCCACCCGGTACGCCGAGCCAATCCTTCTCGCTTCCGGTCCACTCGCGGTGGCCGACCGTCGCGACGAGCACGCCGCCCGGTCGGAGCCAGCGCCCGATGTTGCGCAGGAGACCCGGCTGCTCCGTGAGCGGCACGTGGATGACCGCGTAGAGGCAGACGATCGCGTCGAAGGCTCCGTCGGGGAACTCGATCGTCGTCATATCGGCGCAGACGAACGTCGCTCCCGGCACCAGGCTGCGCGCGCGCTCGATCTGGACCGGCGAGAAGTCCACGCCGGTGACCTCGTAGCGCGGCGCGAGGCGACGGGCCACGGGCACGCCGCACCCGCAGCCGAGATCGAGGACCTGCGCCGGCGGCGGCACCCGAGCCTCCAAGAGGTCGAGCCAGTCCGCGTAGGCGCCCTCACGCGCGTCGTCGGCACGGTACGCGCGCGAGACGAGGTTGTAGCCGTGCCTCACGATCGCCTTCGGATCGTCCACCCGCACAGCATGGCAGTGGAACCGGCCATCGCCTCCGCGGCCCGGAGCGTCGGTACCATCGGCGCGTGGCGCTCGATCTCTTCGTGGCGGGAACGGTGCTGCCGGCTCCCACGGGCGCGCGGATCATCCCCGACATCACGTACCACACCGACGAGCGCGGCCCGCTACAGCTGGATGCCTACCTCCCGACCGAACCGCGCGGCCGGTGGCCCTGCGTGCTGCTTGTGAATGGCGATGCCCCCGAACCGGTCATCGCGCGCGCGAAGGACTGGGGCGTATACCGTTCCTACGGCGAGCACCTCGCGGCGCACGGCATCGCCGGCCTGCCGTTCAACCATCACTCCACGGAGGATGGGACGCACACGGGAGATGTGGCGCGCGAGGTCGCCGCCGCGATTGCGTACGTCCGCGGCCACGCCCACGAGCTGGAGGTGGACGCCGACCGCATCGGCGTCTGGGCGTTGTCCGCGGCGGGGCCGTTCGGACGTTCTTGAGGATTGCGGCTCGTCGCATCTCCGCAGCATTGCCCGCTCTGACCGCCCTTTCTGCGCTGGGATTCGGCACGGCCGTAGGCGGCGCGCGAGCATAGGATCGAGCTTGGTCGTCACGACCGCCGAAAGCTATGGGCAGGTCGCGTCGTCGTGGGAGTAATACACCCGCGCGGGGTGGAGCGCCCGAAGGCGTTCGCCCGACGCGCGCGCCGGCTCTGAGCTCTCGGCCGGCGGCGCTTCGCCGCGGTACTCGGCGGCCGAGAAGATGGCGTGCCCCGCGAGCACGACGAGCCCCTCGGTGCTCTCGACCGTCATCGACTGATGCCCGAGCGTGTGACCCGGAGTGTGCAGGATCCAGATGCCCGCTCCGAGGTCGTGGTCGCCATCGACCAGCTCGTATCGCGCTCCCGGGAAGTCCACCCACGCGTTGATCGTGTACCCCGGCTCCATCGCCGCCTTCTTCTCGGAACGCTGCACGAAGATCGGGACCCCCG